>Ga0208647_1000486_pt1 | contig 11145 bp, 19 predicted proteins | sample AntAceMetag02UKA_FD_184765 | JGI IMG/M metagenome (GOLD analysis project Ga0208647, IMG submission 184765) | Saline lake microbial communities from Ace Lake, Antarctica - Antarctic Ace Lake Metagenome 02UKA (SPAdes) (version 2) | ecosystem: Environmental > Aquatic > Non-marine Saline and... | reverse complement strand
TAATAAAAAATATATGTACAAAAGAAATGAAGAAAACTCCAAAAGGGTTAAATAATTATGGTGTTTTAACAAGATCTGATTTAATTTTAGAGGTTAAATCATGGTTACAGTAAAAATATATCCAACATCAGATTATAGTACAACTAATTGGACTAATGAACTAAGTGAAACTACCAATCTTTATGCTAGCATAGATGAAGCAGTTGCTTCTGATGTAGATTATATTTCTACAAATATAGATAGTGCTTATGCTATGTTTCAATATGGAAGTACTGGTATTCCTGTAGGTTCAACAATAAATTCTGTTAAACTGTTTTTTAGAATAATAAATACTACAGGTAAATCTGGAACATTTATGGCTGGTTATTTTTTAATAAACGGTACTTATTATTCATTTGCTCAAAAAGAGTGTGAAAGTACATATACTACATTTGAAACAGATGTAACAACAAATCCAGATACAACAAATACTTTTACAATAACTGAACTAAATGCGTTACATTGTGGTGTTCAATACGATAAGGGCACAACTAGTACTTATGGTAGAGCGTCACAATTATATATAGAAGTAGATTATACTGCAGGTGGTTCTCCATCTTCTTCTGTAAGTCCATCTAGTTCGGTATCTTTAAGTCAAAGTCCTAGTAGTTCAGTTAGTCCATCTTCAAGCACTTCCTTATCTCAAAGTCCTTCTTCTAGTATAAGTCCTTCTTCTAGTATAAGTCCTTCTTCATCTTCATCTTCTAGTGTGTCACCTTCAAGCTCTTCAAGTCTTTCACAATCACCGTCGAGTTCAACAAGTCCAAGCTCTAGTTCGTCATCTTCAATATCTCCTTCTAGTTCAGTATCATTAAGTCAATCTCCTTCATCTTCAACTAGTCTTTCAGTGAGTCCAAGTTCTTCTTCAAGTTCTTCAAGTGCGTCTCAATCACCATCGAGTTCAATTAGTCCTTCCTCTAGTAGTTCGTTAAGTATATCTCCATCAAGTTCAGTAAGTCTGTCAATATCTCCTTCATCATCAAGTAGTCTTTCAGTGAGTCCAAGTTCTTCTTCAAGTTCTTCAATATCTCCAAGTTCAAGTATTTCACCTAGTAGTTCAATTAGTTTAAGTGTATCTCCTTCATCAAGTTCCTCAAGTTCAATTAGTCCATCAAGTTCTGAATCCTTATCAGTTTCCCCAAGCTCATCAGAATCTTCTAGCGTATCTGTAAGTCCAAGTACTATTGAGGCACTAAAAATTAATATAGGAGACTCTTGGAAAGAAATTGTTGAAATGAAGATAAATATTGGTGGTATCTGGAAAGAAGTTGTTGCATCAAAAATAAATATAGGTGGGATATGGAAGGATATATTTTAGTTTATGAAAAAAACATTAGCGACAATCTTATTAACTAGCTCATTAGCTTTGGCTGCTGTTCCAGAAAAACCATATAATCCATTTGATAAAGATAAAATTGCACATGCTGCAGGTTCTTATGCTTTAAACTATACATTAGAAAATATATTAGGATGGAGCAAAAGAGATTCTGCATTGGCTACATTGGGAGCTGGACTTCTTTTTGAATATGTTGGAAATGGAGACATACAGGATGTTTATGCTGATTTCTCTGGAATTGTTTTATATAAAATAAGGATGGACTTTTAAATAATATAGAAACATTTATAAAGCGTAAATGTATATAATTAATATCTAAAACAAATGGAGGATAAAATGGCAAAAGAAGAAAAGAAGGAAGTGAATAAAACTGAAGAACCAACAGAAAAGGAACAAGCACTTAATGTAGTTAATCAAGTTTGTAATTCATTCAAGGGCACATTAGAAGAACACAAGTTAATTCAAAGTGCATTAGGGATATTGGCAAAGTAAGCATACTACAAAAGCTTATAACTAATTTTTTATTATATTTAAACTTAGATTGAATTATATAAATGTTTATAAATAAGGATTGTATAAAATTAATATGGCATGGACTACTGAGAATGATGTTAGATTATTAACTGGATTAACTACTACAGATATTTCTGACGACAACGTAGATTCATTAATAGATATAGCACAAAAAGAAGTATTACTACAAATTAATAATGTAGTTAATAGGGAAGAAATAGAATATATTGACGAAACAAGAGAAAATAAAATTAATGGTTCTAATACGACATATTATATTAAGAATTGGAAAAATAATTTTATTAGTGACTATAATTATGATCTAACTGTAGATACCTCTGATCTCTCACTTATTTCTGTAGATTCTTCTGGTATAGAAACAGCATTAACAATTAGTAGTATATCTTATAGTGATGGAAAATTTGTTGTGTCTTCTGCTCAAAATAATGTAGACTTATATGTAACTTATTCATATAGTTTATTTGATCCAGTTACACCTAATCCTTTATTAAAACTTGCATCTGAGTATCTTGCAGGAGCATATTGTTATATGCGTATAGATTCTAGTCAAAAAAAGAAGGTTAAGTTTGGAAATGTTACTATTACAAATGGTACAGGAAAAGATAGCGCTTATTCATTTTTATATAATAAGTATTTAGACTTAATTAGACAATTAAACGAAAACCTTAGTGGCGGAGCCATTTGGGGCGTGTCTAACGTTTTAATATAAAATGGTTAAATGTGATATGACTATTATACATGAACGACTAGCAAAACTAGAAGTATCAGACATATACACGACAAAAAAAATAAATGAAATACACAAAGCACTAATAGGTAATGGACAACCTGGTATTATAGCTGAGTGGAATCAGTGGAAAGGTAGTGTTAAGTTCTTTGGAATAGTGATGGGTTCTTTTATCTCTCTACTGAGTATATGTATTGGAGTTTTAGCATATATAAAATAAAATGGTACAAGTTCCAACAAATATAGTAGATAGAGAAATAGAATTATTAGGAGAATTAGTAACACTAACTGTTAAATCTTCAAAAACATATTCTGACTGGGGTGATGAAACATCCACAGAAACAGAAACAACAGATATAAAGGCAATTTATAACGTATATGGAAGGCCTAGTGTTGGAGATATTGAGGGCAAATTCCAAGAAGGAGAATTGACATTTTTCTTTAAATCAGACCAGGAAGGAATTACTAATGGATCTAAAGTTACAAGATCTAATTCTGAAGTATTTTCAATTAGTGATGTAAGTGCTCATGGGATAGAAGGAAATATTCTTTTCTATGAAGCAAAGGTAAAAAAGATATAAATATATAAATGTTTATAAATAGAATTCTTTTAATAAAGTAGTATAAGTCCATGCGGACTACTACAACTCATGAGAGTAAAATGGAAATTGAAGACAATAATTATAATATTAGGCATAGAAGATTAAGTGCCGAACATAAATCTAAGATTAGTATAGCAAGAACTGGACAGAAACATTCTAAATCAACTAAGAAAAAAATAGGTAAGAACAATGGTATGTCTAATCTTGGGAAAAGATTATCAGAGTCCACAAAACGTAAAATAAGTCTTTCAAAATGTAAAAATATAGATAATTGGAATGGATATATAACACCAGTCAATAAAAGGATAAGACTTAGTAAGGAGTGGAGAATCTGGCGAGAGACTATATTCGAAAGAGATAATTATACTTGTCAAAATAAAAATTGCACATTTTGTAATAATAAAAAAGGTGTAACACTACACCCTCATCACATAAAACAATTTTCTACGCATACAAAAGATAGATTTAAAGTAAATAATGGGATAACTTATTGCGAAAATTTTCATCTAAAAAGTGGATTACATAAAAATATAGGAGCTGAGAAAAATTGTAACGAGCGTTAGCAAAACAACTATAATTGAAGATATATGGAAGAATTTCTATGATAGGATTAAGGCACAAGTTACAACAGCGACAATTACTGGCTCTGTGGTAGTACCAATACAAAATTGGGTTTCTAGTTTTCCAGATCAATTAATAGATTCTAAATCTAATTATCCAATATTAGTTATTGAAAACCCTTCGTTTAGTAATGAAAGTTTTACAATGACAAAAGCTACATATGAAGGACAAATTGGCATTGAGGTTTATACAAACCAGGGAGAATCTGCAGATAAATTTTTAAGTCAAATATTAGAGGCTATAGAAACATTTAAGTATCAGTTAAAATTAGTTGGAGTTTCAATGGTAAAATTAGATAGAACAACGTCTGACAGAGTAAGTAGGGATAAGTTAAGTATACACACAAGAAGAGCAATGTTCAAATTTAAATTTAATTATGGTAAAACTCTAGCATACTAATGGTAGTCGTAAAAACAAACATAGCTGGAGTAATAACAAGGATGGGTGGAATTACAAAAAAGGTTAATAAAGAACTCAATAAGGCAAGTGAGGGATGGATGAGAGATGTATTAAAATCAGCTAGAAGACGTGCACCTAGAGATACAGGTGTATTAAGAAGGGATATGACTATTGTAAAAACCAATAAAGGGTGGGATTTAATAGTTGCATCAAAACAAGGTTATTTCCAAGAAATGGGATTTGCACCACATTGGATACATAAATCTCAGATTTTGGAAACGAATAATTCTCACCTACAAGGGAAGGAGTTTTTCTATGTTAAGAAGTCAAAACCATTTGTAAGACCAGCGCTTGAACACAATATGGAAACTTTACCAAAAAGGTTATCGTCAGCAGTTAAAACAGGAATTTCTAAAAAATAAAATGTATAAAGTAAAAAACAAACAAAACGATGTAAGAAAGTTTAGAGATAATAAGTTAGGAAAAGATATATATGTTAATTCAAAGAAGTATGTGTTAACAACCTCTCCACCAAAAGAGAGTGAAATATGGAGTGTTACTACTGAAAATAAAATTAGTATTGAGAAGGTTATAGTTAAAGAGAAGAAAAATAGGTTTGAAAAGGAAAAAAAGAAAGTTTATATTGAAAAGAAAGAATTAGATGACCAATTAAATGATAAGGAGGTTAAAACATGGCAGCAATAGCAACAGACGACGCGTGGATGGAAACTTGTTTAATAGCAATCTCTAAGGTCGGTGGAAGTGATGTACAATTTGCATCACTAACAGAGACAGTAGATTTTGATGTTGGAGAAAAGGACATAGAAGGAGTAGCACTTACAAACGGTGGACGAGTAACTAAGTTCTCACCTGAAGCAGATTCGACTATAACATTTGAAGCATATCCAATTCAAGCAGGAACATCAAGCGGTTCTACAGGAACAGGATTCTTCGATTTAATGCACACAGCAGATACTACTGTACCAATTAGAGTAACTAACGACCATATTAGAGATAAGTATAGGATATTAGTTATGTGGACAAACGATACAACGGTTACAACAGGACAATCAACAACTGCAGCAACGTACTCAGGTTTAAGAATAGGTATGGCAGAAGGAAGATTTACTAGCGTAAAACCAAGTTTCACTGATGGAATTTTGAAATGGACAGTTACATTCAAAACAACACCATTCGATAAGAGTGCAGATTCAAATATAATGATTGAGAGTTGTGCAGGAACTACTAGTGACGTATTACCAGTAGTAGCAGCATACACTACATCAAATAAGTTTGGTTAAAGGAGATAAAAAGTGGAAATAAAAGATATTTCTCTTGGAGTGGACAGTCCAGCATTAATGTTGGCAAAGAAACTCAAGGAGAAAAACAATTCATTGTATATATCTAGGGTACCAAAAGGTACCCGGGATATTTTTATAGCGATAGCTGACGAAGAATTTTGTTCAGACTATGGAATGTTGTTAAAGTTTTTAATAGATAAGGTGATGGCAGAAGATAATAAGAGTATATTAGAGAAATTAGAAGTTCAAGATAAAAGAATTGATGCACTAGAGACTAAAAAGCAAGAGGATTCAATAAAAACACTGAATGGTAAGAAAATTAAATTTAATGGAGGTAAAAAATATGAGTAATATAGAAGAAATGGCAAAGTTACAATCTAAATCTAAAGTCTACTCTATCCCTAAAGAGGCTCCTGTTGAAGAACAAGCAAGTTTAGAGATATTTCCACTGGGATTAGATGATATGGGATTGCTTAACGCAAAAGAAGGTATGGATATGAAAGAGATGGCAGATAACTCTAGAGCATTAATAGCTGCATCATTAAAGATTGAAGAAAAAGATGTAGTAATGAATATTAAGTTTATGGAAGAAGTTATGAATGCTATCATGGATTTGAATGGATTTAGTGATAAGGATATGAAAAGTTCTACAATAAAGAACTTCATTGATGAAAAAAAACTGGAGGCCAATAAAAGTGAATCCGCTTAATAATCTTAAAGAGAGGTTATTTAAAGATAAGGTTAGTGGAACTGGTCTTACAAATATATTAGAGTTAATAAGGGAATTTGGTTGTTTGAGTGATGTAATTGGTAGAGATTTCGAGATAACTGATAACAAAGGAAATGTTGTTTATAGAATTAGACAAAAGCCAATTGCCATAAAACAAATAAATACTTTGCTCGAAGAATTACACACTCTTAAAAAACTAGACAACGAGAAAGAAGCTGCTAAATGGGGGAAGAAAAAATAATATGGTATTAGAAACAATAAAGGTACAATTGGAATTACTTACTAATAAGTTTACCGGGCCAATGAAAGATGCTGAGAATAAAATGAAAGAATTTAATAAGCAGGCTTTTAAACAAGGAGCTAATCTTAGAAATATGTCTAGTAACCAAAAAGTTGCCGGAACACAAATGAAGGCATTTGGTATGCAAAATAGTAAATTTGGGCAGGTTATGAATATGAGTATGGAGAATTGGAAGTCTTTTAACCAACAAGGATTTAGATTTACCACTATGGGTGGGAGAGCAGCTAATGGTCTAAGAAATTTAACTCATGGGATGAGGGGCTTCCAGATGGCAGCTCTTGGTGTTATGTTTTTTGGTATGTCTCTGGTTAGAATGTTTAAACAACTATTTGGTCCCATAAGTAAGGCATTTGGTATATCTGAATTATTTGGACTTATGTTAACAATGGTTTTTCTACCAATAATGCAAGCAATATTTCCTTACTTATTGAAATTTATGACGTGGTTTATGAATTTATCTCCAGGAGTAAAGAGGGCTATAGGCATTTTTGTAATCCTTGTTGGTGTATTTGGAGTTATTCTTACTATAATAGGAACATTTATACTTGGAATTGGTTCTTTAATATTAATGTGGCCTTTGTTGGCTGGTGCTGCTACTACTGCTATTGCAGCATTATCCGCTGTATTTCTACCTATATTAGCAATAATAGCTATAGTTATAGCCATAGTTATTGGGATGAAAACAGCTTGGGATGAAAACTTTTTAGGAATGAAGGATATAATTACCAATTTTATTAGTGGATTTAAAGAACTTTTCTCTGGTATAATCATGTTCTTTTCAGGATTCTTTTTAATTTTGAAAGGACTTTTTACTGGTAATTGGAAATTAATATGGGAAGGAGTTGTAAAGGTATTCGTTGGAGCAATTAAAATCATACACGGACTGGTAACTATGTTAGTTAGCGGTATGAAGGCAATCCTTGTTGGTATCATTAAAATAGTTTTTAATATAATAAAAGCTGTTATTGATCTGTTTATAAATCTACCAGGTAAAATTTGGGATGCAATAAAAGGAGTAGGAGCCCTTATAGCAAAAGCATTTACTGATAATGTTCCTTCTTGGATAATAAAATTAATAAAAGGTGGCTCAAGTTTTATTAGAGGTTTGTTCAGTAGCGGAAGCGGTTCTAGTGGTCCATCTCAACAAGAGAATGATTTTATATGGAGACCTGGTCAAGGCGCGGTAGGAATAAATCCTAATGATACTCTTGTTGGTTTTAAGGGTTCTGCACCAGACTTACAGGGCGGAAATTCAAGTGGTGGAAGTGTTACAAATAATTTCTATGGATTTACAATGGAAGATTTACAAAGGGAGCTTGACGAGAGAGATAGACAACTGGTTACACAAATGGAGAGGAATAGATAATGGCAACATACGATAATATAAAATTTACTAAAGGAACTGATATTGTTTATATTGGTACATATAATGTTGATGAGAACATTATTAATACTTTGAAAGTTATAACTGTTCCGACTACTGGATCAACTCCAGAAACATCCAAAATACTTAACCTTAACAGGGTTGAGGATAGATTTACAATAACAGGTTCTTTAAATTATGGTAAGTTAAATTCTTCGGAAACAAAAACATCTGCAAAGGATAAAAAAGACCTACTTAAAACAATGTTTGCGAAGGGTAGTGTTGTTGTACTAAATTATGAAAGTACTGACTACAATGTAGCTGTTGAAAAATTTAACATTAAAGACAAAGCAAGCGATAATTCAGATTCGCAAGACGGTGAAGTTGTTTATAATGTAATAATAACTTGTGTAGTAGGAGGCGATGTTGTATAATGGTAAACACTACCGGATTTTTAACTACAATAAAATCAGGAGTTTTAGATACAGTTATAGCTAGCGCAACACATCTTGCTGTTGGAGATGATGACACTGCTGCTGTTGCAGGTGATACTGCTCTTGGAAATGAGTTAACAAGAAAAGCAAGACAAGAATATACTCGTGGAGCTAGTGATATAATTATTTCTTTATACTTGAATAGTTTGGAAAGTAATGGGAATAGTTTGAAGGAGGTCGGTATGTTTGATGCTGTGTCTGCAGGTAACTTACTTGAAAGAAACACATTTACTACAATCAGCAAATCTTCTGCTATTGAAGTTTGGATTGATGTTGAAGAACAAATTGATATTACACAATGACTGTAAAAAAATATTATATTAAGAAGGGTGCTACAGAATACGAACTCCATAGTTTTGAGCACAAAAAGAAGAATACAACTACCATAAATACTACTGATTTAAGTTTATCAAGAACAGATAATTCTGTTTTCGATATTGGTGATAATGTTAGCATTGGGTATCATAATGAGTCAGATGTGTTTGTTGCAGATTTTAATGGAGATATAACTGCCAAACAAGTTAATCAAGAATTAGTTATGGCAATGGAAAGTTATGATGGTAGAGTTTATAGAACAGAATATGTAACAGAAGTCCATGAAAATAAAACTATAGAATGGATAGTAGATTGGTTGATTACAACTTATACAGACTTAACTTATGCTAGTACTAATACAACTGGAATTACCCTAGAGAGATTTGTTATAAATACCGAAACTGTTGGAGAAGTAATAACTAGAATATTGAAAAATTTAGATTGGCAAACAAGAACTGATAATTCTGAGAATTTTTATTTTGAGCCTTCAGGAGATATTACATCTAGTGTTATTCTACAGAATGGTATAAATGCTTTCCTGGAAGGAGATTGGAAAAAAAGTCCGAATAGATTAACTAATAGTTGTACTGTTGTTGGAGATAAAGCTAAATTTAATACCAATGAAACATCTAATCCTTCTGCTGCTCAAACTGAAATTACAGTTGCCTATAAAATAACTGGAAATGTTAGAGTTACTGTTGATGGTACGGAAAAAATTGGTGGACAAAGCGGTTCTACAGGAACATTTGATTATTCTATAGATAGTGAACAAAAGAAAATAATATTTGAATCAGGTATGGCAGGCTCTGAAACAGTTATCGTTTATTATGAATATGAATTACCAATTAAAATAACAGCTATTAATCAGGATAGCATTTCTTCTTATGGAAGATTTCCTAGAAAAGTTACTGATGATACATTAAAGACTGTTGCTGATGCTAGGAAGTTAGCTAAAAAAATAGTTAGTGTTTATGGATCACCTATTACAAGTGGAGAATTTAAAGTTAGTTGGGATGAATCTATAGATGTAGGAGAAACAGTCCAGATTATTGATTCTTTTAATTTAATTGATAGTAGTTTTGTAGTTGTTGGTATGGCTAAAAAATATCCAACTGGAGATAGAATAATATCTGTTGGAGTTGAAGAATTGATGTCTTTAGATATGAATAAAGATATTAATGATAGGATTAAAAGATTAGAAGCAGATAAAGATAATTCTGATATTCTTCAAAAATATTTAACTTTTCCAGAGAGAATTGATATTAAATCAACTTCTGGAAGAAAAAGAACCAGGACAAGAAATATAGGAGGAGATACTATGATTTATGGAAATAACACTTTTGGTATTTGGGGTACTGCAAAATGGAGTTCTACTGCTAATAATTCTTTTGTTCTTGGTAATGCTAGTGCAGCTATTCTTGGAGCATCTTTACTTGGCTCTAGAACATCTTCGTGGGAAGTAGCCAGTGTTACAAATTATAATAGTACTATGAATGAGAGGTTTAATTTTACAACTTATAATAACACAAATAATACAACAGCTACATGGAATACTACTAGTGAATTATGTACTTTTACAGTTGGTGAAATAGCAGAATCATTAGCTGTATATAAAGGTACTGCTAAAACCAAAGCTACAATTACAGTTGAAGATGATACAAATTTAACAGCAGAATTAAGTATGGATGGCGGTAGTAATTGGGAGAGCGTAACAATTGGAACAAGTCATATATTTACTAATTCAGGCTCTGAATTAAGATGGAGATTAACAGCAAGTGGTAATGCTGAAACTAAATGGGTAAAGATAGTATATTCTTAATATATAAGTCTTTATAAAACAGATTTGATTTAAAATACAATGGCAATAGAAAATGGAAGTGTAGCAAGTGCAGATGAAGTTTTGGAGATGTCTAGTATTCGACAAGTTTATACTGGTTCAGGATTTGATAGTGCTACATCTGGTGCATCAGATACGCAATACCACGAACTGGACGCAGTTGGGGCTGTAATTAATTCAAATTATGCAGTTGTTAAAATCACAGGAACTGCATATATATCTGGTGCCACCCAACCAAGAAGCGTTCAATTAAAAGCACAAATAAAAGAAACAGGTGGAGCTTATGCAGATATAGTTGCGTATAAAAGAATTTTATATTCTAGTAATATGGCTGCGGGCACGAATATTACAACAACATCTACCTATGAAATAGTTGCTACGCTAACTGCTGGAATGAAAGCAAATGGATTTCAAATAAAAGTGTTTAGTTTTTCTGAATATGTAGAGGGTGCAACATCTTTTACAAATATCCAAACAGTGCAGGAGGTTAGAATATAATGGCAACTGAAGGAGAATGGCCAAAAATAGATGGCGATGTTTTATATG
>Ga0208647_1000485_pt1 | contig 11147 bp, 10 predicted proteins | sample AntAceMetag02UKA_FD_184765 | JGI IMG/M metagenome (GOLD analysis project Ga0208647, IMG submission 184765) | Saline lake microbial communities from Ace Lake, Antarctica - Antarctic Ace Lake Metagenome 02UKA (SPAdes) (version 2) | ecosystem: Environmental > Aquatic > Non-marine Saline and... | reverse complement strand
CCTGGCTAAAATAAATGAGGCTGCCAGGATTTGAACCTGGGACCCCTGCCTTATCAGAGCAGTGCGCTACCTGACTGCGCCACAGCCTCATGTAATTATTAAGCGGATTTTTAATTTATAAGCTTTTGGAGTTCTATAATTTTTAAAAAAGCCCCTATAATAATAGGCATAGCAATAAGCTTTTAAACTAATTTTTCAGTAATCTTTTATGAGCGCTACAAAATATATGCGAGAAGCTTGGAAAAAACCTGATATGAAAGTACTTAGGGAAAGAATGATTGAATGGAGAAAATGCGGAGCTATTACTCGAGTTGATAAACCATTGAGATTAGACAGAGCTAGATCTTTAGGGTATAAAGCAAAGAAAGGAGTTGTTGTTGTTAGAGTTAAAATTAAACGAGGTGGACATAAGAGATCAAGACCTAATAAAGCTAGAAGAACAAAGAGATTGCATATTAGAAAAAACTTGAGAATGAATTATAAAGAGATTGCAGAAACTAGAGTAGCTAGAAAATACGATAATATGGAAGTTTTAAATTCTTATCAGGTCGGAAAAGATGGAATGAATTATTTCTTTGAAGTAATTTTAGTAGATAGAGCAGCTCCAGAAATTAAGAGTGATAAACAATTAGGTGAATTCATAAGAGCACCTAAGAAAAGAGCATTGAGAGGAATTAGCTCTTCTGCAAGAAAAGCTCGTGGATTGAGAAACAGTCCGGTTAAAGCTCCAAAGGTTAGACCATCTTTAAGAGCTAACAAAAGAAGAGGAAATTAAATTCCCTTATTTTTATAAAAATGTTAATTAAATTTATATATAGGGGATTCGTAAGTATGAAATGGTAAAAAAAGAATGTAAGTCATGTGCTAAAAAAGTTGAACGTAAATTTAATTACTGTCCTTATTGTGGAGCTTCTTTTAAAATTAGAAAAGAAAATGATAATTTTGGTATGTTAGGTCGGAGAGATTCTAATGAAAAAATACAGGAAGAAATAAAATTACCTTTTGGAATGGATAAAATCATGGGCTCTTTAGTTAAACAATTAGAAAAGCAAATGAATTCTGCAAATCCAGGAAATGGTCAGAAGATGCCTAAGGAAATTAACATTCGTATCGGAAAAGGAATTCCTCAAATGAGACAGCCTGTTCAAATGGCACCCAAGACTATTAGTGAGTTGCCTAAAATCTCAGAAAAAGAGAATGAAAGACGAATGAATTTGCCTAAGGTCGAAGTTGAATCAAAAATTCGTAGACTTTCTGATACAATTATCTACGAAATTGAAACCCCAGGTGTTAAGAAAAAGGAAGATATTATTTTAACAGAACTTGCTACCGGAATAGAGATTAGAGCCTATTCTTCAGATAAATGTTATATGAAATTCATCCCATTAAAAGTCGAAGTTATTGAATACCACGTCAAGGAAGAAAAGGTTATCGTTGAATTTAGAGGGTAAAAAGTGGAAATGTTTAAATAGTCTTTTTTATTGAGTTGAGTAAGATGGTGGAGAAAACCCTAAAGAAAAAGATTAATCTTTCTAATAAATTATTTTATCTTATTGTCGTGTTTGGTATTTCTTTAGCAATTGGTGCTGGAGTTTCTGCTTACGGCACAACTAACCCAATTGCTTTTGGTCATAGTGCCGGAGAAATTGAAGGTGGAACTGGAAGTGGTGACGGAGATTTTACTGGAGGATCTGGAACAACTGCCATAGGAGATATAAAATTACAACCTGCTACAGCTGGGGACACTACATCTATAGTTTTTACAAGTAAAGTTAATTTTGGAACTGATAGAGGATATATACTTTGGGATGATGATGATGATTCTTATAATTATTGGGGGAATTCTGATGAAAATGGAGCTTTTATTATAGGTACTGAAAATGATGGATCAGATAAAAATTCTGATGTTTTAGTTTTGAGGGGTAGTGCAGCTAATATTTTTGATTCTCCGAATAATTTGTTTGTTGGTGGACTAGAAATATCTGGAGCAAGTCTTAGGTTGCCAGCTTCTGTATTTGAAGGATCTGGACAAATTCAATCTAGCGGCACAATTAAATTCGCAAATGGTGGTAATGCTCAAGGAATTTATGCTAAACAAATATCAATATCAGATTCTTGGGCTGATAATGATGCAAATATACAACCTAATGGTCTTTATGTGAAAGGTAATACGAAAATTAAAGGAACTGTTACTGGAGGTTCTTTCTTTTATGATTCAGATAGAAGATTAAAAGAAAATATCCAAATTATCCCTAACGCTTTAGATAAAGTGAAAATGCTTGAGGGTGTTTCGTTTGAGTGGATAGCTGATAAAACTAATGATAAGAGTTTAGGGTTTATTGCACAAGACGTTGAGAAGGTTCTTCCTGAGGTTGTATCAACTGATAAAGAAGGAATGAAATCTGTTGAGTACGGAAATATTGTTGCGGTTCTTGTAGAGGCTATTAAAGAGCAACAAAAAGAAATAGAAGAGTTAAAATTAAAGTTGGATAATTAGATATGGAAAAAAATTCTTTTGATAAGAAAATTTTTGTTTTTATGGTTGTTGTTTTTATGGTTGTTATACAAATGTCTACAGTCTATGCCATTAATAAAGATAGTGAGGGATATTCTCTTTCAAAGGGACAAAAATTTATTAAAGGATTTAGATTTACGAGTACGATAGCAAAGACCTTCTTTATCCCTACAGCTACTACGGCTGAATGGTCAAGTTTTTTAGCCAATTTACCTTTGGGAATTAGTAGATGTACACCTAAGGCAGGAACTTGGACTACTAAAGTTTTTGGAAATGATTGTACTGCTGCAGAACCAGCTTGCGGAAAAACAACTTATGGTAAAGAGTCTTGGTCAAGAACCTGTGTTGGCGCAGAATGTGGAGGCGATTGTATTGGAGCCACTAGCGGACATCGTGATTGTGAAGATGTTGGAGCTGCGTGTCCTTGTATTCCGGAATGCCCAGCACCATCTGATTTGTGTAAAACAGATAGACCATATACTGGTGATGATGGATGTCCTAATGGAAGGGATTGTAATGTAAAAGGAATAGTCGAGCCTATAGTTTGTCCAGATACAGAAACTATAGAATGCGGAAAACCATATAAAAAAGATGGTAATATTTGTGGTGGCGGATGTGACCTTATTGGCACTAAAGCTGTGGATGGTGGATTAAGTGATTGGTTTCACCCTGATGAAAATGTATGTATAGCAACTTGTGATGGAAAAACATGTAATGAAGAAACAACGGGAACTACTCTATGGGAAAAATCTTGTACTAACCCTACTCCTTCATGTGGTGGAGATTCATGTTCTACTTCTCCTACAGATTGGAGAGATTGCACAAAAACATGTACCGCTACTTGTGATTATGATTGTGTACCTGATTGCAAAGTTGCAAATACCATATGTGTAGGTTATAGTGATACTAGTGATGATGGATGTGATAATGATGCAGATTGTAATGTTATTGGTACAAAAAGTCCTGTAACTTGTCCTGCTGCAAATACTATAGATTGTGGTGAAGTTAAAAGTAAAAAGAGTAATGGTTGTGGAGGTGGTTGTTCAGTAACTGGCACTAAAGCTGTGGATGGTGTCTGGAGTGGTTGGGTAAGAGCAAACAACTTATGTTATGCATATTGTAATCCTTCTTCCTGCGGGAAAAAAATAAGTGGATCTACATATTGGACACATACTTGTACCGATCCTGCACCTTCATGTGGTGGAGAGACTTGTAGTGGAAGTTCTACTGGGTGGAAATATAATGATTGTACAAAAACATGCCCTGCTTGTCCTCCTGATGACCCTCCCGCTTGTGTTGCAAGTTGTGGTATTACTGAAAAAAAATGTTGTGATGGTAAAAGTTGTGAGTTTTCACTTTATCCTGACTATTCATATAGTTGTAAATAAAAAAAATGGAAAATAAAAAAATCATAAAAAAAGTAATAGTTTTGGTAATAGTTTTGGCTTTACTTTTAGTTGGATATTTTTTTATAACAACTCAAGAAGACGATGTTTCTCCAAGTATACAAAAAGATGATATTTCTCTAAATATAAAGAATAGTCTTGGGATGGCTGAAAACTCTATTTTGGGAGAAGTTTTAAAAATAGATGAAAAATCTATTACAATCTTAGGTTCATCTTCTGGAGAAGGATTTTCTTCGAATGAACAACTGAATGAAATAGAAATTTTAATTAATGCTGAAACAAGATTGGTTAAAATACCTCTTAGTGTTTGGTACGGTGAAAATACAGAACAAAATAATCTAAAAAATTCTATTGGTTTAGAGAATCTGGAAATTAGAAGCCTTATCATTCCTTTTGTAAATGGGGAACAAATGACCGATAGTAGTCTTGTGGCTACAACAATAGTTTTAATTGATTTCGAAGAAGAATAAGAAAGATATAAAAGTAAAAAGAATTCTTATATGACTGTATGAAAAACAAGAAAAAAACAATCATTGCTATTGGGATTTTGTTTTTAGTTGTGGCTGGATATTTTTTATTTCTGTATATAAGGAACAATTCTATTGATGAAATTTTTATGGATATGGGGGAAATTGATGATATAAATGGAAGTATTATAGCAATCGAAATAACAACCTCTGGAGATGATAATATGCCAGATGGATGGCACAGAATGTTGAGGGTTAACACCGATAAGAAAACTAATTTTATTAAATATAGCGAGACTTTAATCTCTTTAGAGGATTTAAAAATAGGGGATTCCGTGGCAGCTTATAGAGACAATAAGGTTATTGTAAAGAAAGGTGAATTATTCAATGCCACAAAGATAATTTTGCTTGACCCTCAAGATATAAGGATAAACTAAATTTTGTGGCGGAAGTTTTAATACCCTCACATATATTTGAAAAATTGGTTGGGCATGCTAAAGTCAGTTTGTGTTTTTTCTGTTATGCTCCTGTAGTCTAAAGTAGCGAACAAATTACTCACCTTCTTCTTCGATTGCGGAAGTTTTAAAAATCAGTTTGTGTTTTTTCTGTTATGCTCCTGTAGTCTAGTGGCCAAGGATGCCGCCCTCTCAAGAGGTGGGAAGTTTTAGTCGATGAGACGATAAACTTCATGTTCGCTTGAACAGCTACCAGTGATCTCCTAGAGGTTTCCTGGAGAACGGCGGTGACCCGAGTTCAAATCTCGGCAGGAGCGTTTTTGTTTTAAAAATGGGGAAGTTTAAAAATACTTATTGCGTTAGTAATTTATGGCTGAAGTAAATTTTGGTAAGATAGAAAAGAAATGGCAAGACAAGTGGGAAGCGGAGAAAATTTTTGAAGTGACTGAGAAATCTGATAAAAAGAAATTTTATGTTTTAGAGATGTTTCCGTATCCTTCAGGTTCTGGTTTACATATGGGACACGCTTGGAATTATACTATCGGAGATATCTTGGCTAGGTTTAAAATTATGCAGGGATTTAACGTTCTTCATCCTATGGGATATGATGCCCTTGGTTTACCAGCAGAAAATGCGGCGATTGAAGCCGGTGTTCATCCTTTAGAATATACTGAAAAATCTATTGCGAATTATATTAAACAACAGAAAAAATTAGGTATTAGTTATGATTGGTCTAGAATGATAAATACCGCAAGTCCGGATTATTATAAGTGGGATCAGTGGATTTTCTTAAAGATGCTTGAAAAAGGATTAGCTTATCAGAAAGAGTCGGCTGTTAATTGGTGCTCTGAATGTAATACTGTTTTGGCAAATGAACAGGTACACGATGGAAAATGTTGGAGACATGAGGATACTCCTGTAGAAATTAAACATTTGAAACAATGGTTTTTAAAAATTACAGATTATGCTGACGAATTATATGAGAATTTAGATAATATGGATTGGCCTGAAAAAACTAAAGCTATGCAAAGAAATTGGATCGGAAAAAGTTATGGTACTGAAATTGATTTTGAGATAGATGGAAATATTTGGCCTATTTTTACAACTCGTCCGGATACTATTTTTGGTGTAACCTTTATGGTTGTTTCAGCTCAACATTCTAAACTAGATGAGTTGGTGACTAAAGAACAAAGAAAAGATGTTGATAAGTTTTTGAAGAAATTAAAATCTATTTCAGAGAAGGATTTAGCGGATATGGAAAAAGAAGGTGTTTTTACTGGTAGTTATGCAATTAATCCTGCGAACAGCGAGAAGGTTCCTGTATACGCTGGAAATTTTGTAGTAGCTGACTATGGAGCTGGTATGGTTATGGCTGTTCCTGCTCATGATAAACGAGATTATGAATTTGCTAAGAAGTATGGGATTGGAGTGAAACAGGTTATTGAAGCCCCTAAAGGAAACAACGATGAAATTTATACTGGTAAAGATGGTTCTTTAATTAATTCTGGTGAATCTCATAAAAATAAAAAACTTTTGAATGCTTTAAAAAAAATAAAAAAGATTTCAGATAAAGAAGGAATCGATTTTTGGTTACTTGGTGGTTTAGCTTGCGCATTTCATTATGGAAAACTGTATAGGAACTTCGGAGATTTAGATTTGATTGTGAAAGATAAAAAAGAATATCTTAAATTTTGTAAATTATTAGAGAGAAATAACTATGTTAAAACTGGTGAACATAAGATAAGCGATGAATTAACTATTATGGACTATAAAAATCAAGAAGGTGTTGAAATTGATATTGGTATTAATATTGGAGAATTTGGACTAGATGATAAAGATTTTATTGAAGATGGAAAAAAATTAGATGGTGTTAAATGTAAAGTTTTGAGCAAGAGATATTTGTTAGAGTTAAAAAAATATTTATTAAATAAGAGAGGATATGATAAAGACAAATTAGATATAGATATCCTGAATGAAGTAAAAATTGACACTAATCTTATCAATTTCAATGGACTATCTTCTAAAGATGCAATTGTAAAGATTGCTGAATGGTTAAATAAAAAAAATAAAGCTAAAAACGTTGTGAATTTTAGACTTCGTGATTGGGGCATTAGTCGTCAAAGATATTGGGGCACACCTATTCCAATTATTCATTGTGATAAATGTGGAGCGGTCCCAGTTCCTGAAAAAGATTTGCCAGTTTCTCTACCTAAAGATGTTAAATTTGGAGATGGAAATCCTTTATTGACTAATGGAAAATGGATTAATACTGTTTGCCCCAAATGCGGAGGGAAAGCTGTACGAGAAACTGATACTATGGATACTTTTGTTAATTCCAGTTGGTACTTCTTAAGATTTTGTGATCCAAATAATGGTAAAGAAATTTTTGACAAGAAAAAGGTAAAATATTGGAACCCGGTAGATACTTATGTTGGGGGAGCAGAGCACGCTTGTATGCATTTAATCTATTCAAGATTTTATGTTAAATTTTTGAGAGATTTAAAACTGATTAATTTTGACGAACCTGCTAAAAAATTGTTTCATCAAGGAATGTTATCTGGAGAGGGCGGCATTAAAATGTCTAAATCAAAACCAGAAACTTGTATTTTGCCCGAAGTTGTTTCAGATAAATATGGTATAGATACTGCTAGGTTTTTCTTGTCTGGGTTGGCTTCGCCTGATAAAAATATAGATTGGGATGAAAAAGGAATTAATGGGAGTGTTCGTTTCCTTAGAAAAGTTATCGAGCTTTTTGAAGAAAAAGAAAAAAAAGATTCTGTAGAAACTCTATCGCTCTTAAATGAAACTATTAGGGATGTTTCTATACAATTAGATACTTTTGAATATAGAGCAGCAACTATTAAATTGAAAGAACTGTTCGATTTATTGATTAAACAAGGTGGAGCCTCTAAAAAAACTTTAGAATCTACATTGAAAATATTGTCCCCTTTCTGCCCTCATATTTGCGAAGAACTTTGGGAGAAGATGGGAAATAAACATTTTATATCCGTCGCTGATTGGCCGAAATTAGATGAGTCTAAAATAATAAAGACAGGAGTTAATATGGATTTGAATTTAAAAATTGTTTCAGATGTTAGGGAAATTATTTCTAAAACAAAGAAAGATGCAAAAAATATTTATCTCTATGTTATGCCATTTGAATTAGAAAAAATAAATACTAAAAAAATTAGTAAAGATATTGGAAAGAATATAAAAATATTTTCTGTAAATGATTCTGAGAAATACGATCCCGAAAATAAGGCAAAAAGAGCAAAACCTGGCAAAGTTAGTGTCTATTTGGAATAGCTTTACCATAATAATATTTATAAGTATATCTCGATAAAATGCTAAATGATAGATAAAGCAATGATCCGTGCGGAATATTCTTCTGGAGAAGACCTAATTCAAAAACTTAGTTCATGTGAATATTGTCCATTTGAGGCAATTTTAAAGCCCGAACAAAGAAAAATAAAAATTCTAGATATAGAAATTCCTAAGGGAAATCACCCTCATAGAAGAGTGATTGAAGAAATATGTGGGTCAGAAAAGGACGAAGTTTGTCATATGAAATATGTTGCCATGAGAATGCATATTGATGATTTCATGTTGGCACAAATAGGGGCAATAGAAATATTCAAATTAGACTTGGGAAAAGCATATCAAAGACCAATAGCTAACGAGGAAGCTTGGATACAATGGACAAAAAAGGATTTTGATATTCTTGAAGGAAGCTATGCTATACGTTTCAGAGAAGTTTGGAATCATTCTATCGACGCTGCTGAAAAACAAACACTAACAAAAGAAGGAGTATATAGAATAGTTATGGCAGATCAAAAGACTTACGACGCTCAAATAGAAGTGTTTGAATTACTTGATAAAGAAGAAAGGAATAGAGATAAGAATGGGACGAATATTTGATAGAAATAATCAGAAAAACTATTATTGGAATAATTTAATCGAAAAGATATAATTAAATTAACATTAATTATATAAACCAAATTTTCTATTGTCTTTAATGATAAAAGAGGGAAGCAAAATAAACCCAATTGCTAGGTTGATTCATGGAAATCGATCATTTGGGGAAAGAGCGGCCGACAATCTAGCTAAGTGGGCTGGGAGTTGGGCATTTATTCTTTCGTTTTTTATATTTTTGGGTTTATGGATGGCAGCAAATATTTATGCTTGGCTTAACACATGGGATCCGTATCCTTTTATTTTATTGAATCTATGTCTGTCGTGTTTAGCGGCAATTCAGGCTCCTGTAATTTTAATGAGTCAGAACAGGCAAGTACAAAAAGACAGACAGCGAATGGAGTATGGCTATAAAGTAAATAGGAAAGCAGAGAAGGGGATTGAAACTATTTTGAAAAGACTCGAGAGAATTGAAAGAAACATAAAAAAGAAATAATTATTCTAATACTGCTTTAATTCTTCTAACTCCAGAACTCGAAGATTGTTCTTTCACAATTTTAAAATGACCAAGCTCTGATGTATTGGATACGTGTGGACCTGCACAAATTTCTTTTGAGAAATTTCCTATTGAATAAACCTTAACTTTTTCTCCATATTTCGAATCAAATATTCCATGGGCTCCTGAAGATTTTGCTTTATCTAAATCCATTTCTTTCAGCACTATCGGAGAATTATCTTGAATTTTTTTATTAACTAAATCTTCAATTTCCTTTATCTCTTCATCTGTTAATTTCCTATCAATGTTAAAATCAAAACGCAATCTTTCCGAAGTTATATTTGAACCTTTCTGGAAGATATTATCATCATGTAAAACTTCTCTTAACGCTTGGTTAAGTAAATGGCAAGCCGTATGTAACTTAGTTGTTTGTTCAGAATGATCTGCTAAACCTGATTTAAATTTTCCTGCCGATGCTGTTCTAGATAATTTTTGATGTTTATCTAATTCTTTATGAAACCCTTTTTCATCTATAGTAATTCCTTTTTCTTCTGCTAACTCTGCAGTCATTTCTATAGGAAAGCCGTACGATTGATAAAGTAAAAAACATTCTTTACTATTAATATTGTCATCTCCACACATTCTCTGAAATTCTTTTAATCCCTTATCTAGTGTTTTTTGAAACTTATCTTCTTCTTTCTTCAATTCATCTAGAATTTTTTTCTTATTCTCTTTTAAGATATCATAATCATCATAAATTTTTATTACTTCTTTCGCTATCTCTACTGTGGTATCCATCTCTAAAATTGGAACACCTATTTTCTTTAGATTTCTAATCGCCCTTCTAATTAATCTTCGTAAAACATAACCTTGTTCGGCATTACCTGGGACTATCCCGTCTGCTATGATGAAAGTTGCAGCTTTGATATGATCAGCTATAATCCTCATTTCTTTTTTATTTTTATCATATGTTTTTCCAGAAAGCTTTTCGATTGTTTTGATTAGAGGCTGCCAAATTTCTGTTAGGTAGTTGTCTTCTAATCTGTTTACTACCGCGAGCATTCTCTCTAACCCTCTTCCGTTGTCGATGTTCTGTTGCTTCGCTTTGTCGTAATTTCCTTTGCTGTCTTTGTTATATTCCATTAAGACGTCGTTCCAGATTTCTACCCAATTATCATCTTCGGGATCGAACTTGGTCGGGACTGGGGTATCATTTAGTTTCCAATAAAATAATTCTGTGCATGGTCCGCATGGGCCTGTTTTTCCGGCTGGTCCCCACCAGTTTTCTTTACTTGTTGCTACGCCTCCTTTTAAAAATATTATTCTTTCTTTTGGTATTCCCAGATATTTCCAGATTTCTGCTGCCTCGTTATCTTTTGGGATTTGTGGGAAATCTTTATCTCCTCCAAATATTGTTATCGCTATTCTCTCTACTGGAAGTTTTAATTCTTTTGTTGCGAATTCGTATGACATTTCTAGTGCTTCTTTTTTCCAATAATCTCCGAGGGACCAGTTGCCTGTCATTTCGAAGAACGTGTGATGAGTCGTGTCGCCGACTATATCGATGTCTCCGGTTCTGATGCATCGTTGGATGTTGACTAATTTTTTTCCCTGGGCGTGTTTTTGTCCTTGGAGATATGGAACTAGTGGGTGCATTCCTGCTGTTGTGAATAAAACTGTTGGATCGTTCTCTGGAATCAGAGATGAATTTTTGATTTCTACATGATTCTTAGATTTGAAAAAATCAATGTATTTTTTTATGAGTTCTTTTCTTTTCATTATAAAGAATAGGAGAATGGGTTTTTAAGAATTTTGGAAGTCTTTTAAAAACCAAGGTTTTTACTTAGTAAGAGATCTGGTGATCTAAGAATTTAGTTCTCTTAATTTTTCTTGAAT
>Ga0208647_1000484_pt1 | contig 11186 bp, 14 predicted proteins | sample AntAceMetag02UKA_FD_184765 | JGI IMG/M metagenome (GOLD analysis project Ga0208647, IMG submission 184765) | Saline lake microbial communities from Ace Lake, Antarctica - Antarctic Ace Lake Metagenome 02UKA (SPAdes) (version 2) | ecosystem: Environmental > Aquatic > Non-marine Saline and... | reverse complement strand
GCAAGCTAAGTTATACACAATTTATACACATCATTAATAAAACCCTATTTTTACGCCCTGATGTTTATAAGTGTAACATAACAATACAATAACAGAATAAACAAGGTATAATATAGCTAATACGCATAAAATTAAGCATTACGCCCTGCTGTTTAACTACTTGATATAATACACCCAAACAACCGTTTAAAGCCCACTAGCGAGCATTTTAAGCCCCGTTTAGTACCATAAACAACCGTTATTGTCAATTTTAAGCATATTTAGAATATCAAGGCTTATTTTCGCCCGTTGCTGTTTATAATAACATTACTATAAGGGAATAGAAGTTAAGTGGTGTAGTGTATATTAATACCAAACTAATACCAAACAATACCAAAACTATACTCAAACCATATTCAAACCATATTCAAACCACATATATCCCACCCAACTAAACCAACTCAATAAATAAAAGACCCAACCTTTTAAATAAAAAGACCCTAGCTTTTAACTAAATATAGCAGTATTATAGCATAGAAGCAGTAATAAGTCAATAGTATAGGCGCTAAAGCACAAAAGGGTCTAACCACCCCACTACCCCTGTCTCCATTTTATGTTACACATGAGGCAATTATATATTGTTATGTTTTTATAAAAAGGGGTGGGCTTATAAAAAAAATTAATATATTTTTTATTTAAAAATTAATATATTTTTTATTTAAAATAGCTGCTCTATGATATGTCGTGTTAACCTTGCTATAGCTAGTTGACATACGTAGTTGACATGCCGTTTCTTTAATGATACACTATTGTACAGTCCGCGAAATGCCGAGGACGTTCATATAGACATTCATATATAAGAATCTCCACTTTCCTATATATGAATCTATTTGATATATAAAGCTTATATAGATATAGTTATCCACACTTGCTAAATAGAGAAATGTATGGTATAATGTATGTAGTTAAGAATAGAAGGGCTCAAGTCAGATAACGTCCTATCCTGTTCTAAGGTGGATTGGGGAAGAAAACTTTTAAGAATCAGAGATTCTAACTTATGGATGAATTGATATACCAATGGATATTGCTAGTTTTTATTTTGCTAGCAACTAAAGCACTAATAAGGAAATAGAGCTCTGGGAGCTCATTTAAATATTAACATACAACGTGTATGAGAAGAGACGGAACAGGACCAAAGGGAAAAGGTCCGAGAACTGGACGAGGTAAAGGTCCTTGTAAGAAATAACCTTTTTAGCCATTAATCTAAGTAAACATGCGGATAGCTTAGAACTTAGATTGATAACTAAGTAGATTATATCGCTGTGTAGAGTAACGGCTAACTCGTCGGTCTCATAATCCGAAGATATTGGGTTCAACTCCCAACGCAGCTACCAAACAAATAATGAGAAATTTTATATATAACACCTATAAGATTAAGATAGCCTTTTTTAAAGGTTTCTTTGCGTTATTAAAGAAAGCATACGGAGATTGGTTTAATTTATTTAAGAAACAATAATGCCACCAGTAAAAGGAGATAAAATAAGAATTGAAGATAAGTTAGAAATACGAAGACTCTATAGGACTAAAGAGCTAAATCAATCAGAGATAGCTGAGAAATATAGTAGAAGTAGAGAAAGAATTAATGTTATCTGTAATGATAAAAGCCTTGATGGATTAGAAAATAGTATTATAGAGAAAGAGAATCTAGCACTACAGGAATCATTTATACCTAGAATGATAGCTACTAAGAGTAAGCTATTAGATAGAATAGATAGATTAATTGATACGGAAACTAATATAGCAAAAGTAACTACAGCATTAAAAGAATTCAATACTAATCTACAATTACTATCAGGAAGACCTACAGAGATTAAGATAGAAGAAAAAACCTTGCTTGATGCAAATAAATTATACGACCAATTAAAAGGAGACCCAGATGCTATATCGGCTTATCTATTAAATGAAAGGAAAGCTGTAGATATAGTGGAGGTTAAAACAGATGAGTAAAACATACACAGAAAAGATAGAAGAAAGAATTAAGTGGCACTACCTAACATCCGAAGAAGCTCCTAATTATATAGAAAATAGAGCAATAGCTACGAGGCTTTGTTCTGAGGACCCATTGTTCTTTATAAATAACTTTTGTTATACATACGACCCGCGTGGTAAAAAACAGCCAGAGAAGCATTTACCTTTTATATTATATAGATTTCAAGAAGATGCTATCATATATATTAGAACACATATTGAAAATGAGAAAGATATGCTTATGGATAAGTCTCGTGATATGGGAGCATCATGGATTATGGATGCTACATTTTATTGGGGTTGGAGATTCAATGGTTGGGATTTACTATTGGGTTCAAGAAAACAAGACCTAGTTGATAAACGTGGTGATATGGCATCTTTAGTAGAGAAGCTAAGATATATTAATAGTAAGCTACCTAAGTGGTTGAGAGCAGCATTGAAAGAGAATGAGACTGACAAGACTATGTTATTAGTTAATCCAGTCACAAGAAACTCTATTGCTGGTGAATCAAATAATACATATTTTGGTACTGGTGGTAGATATAAGGCAATACTATTTGATGAATTTCCTAAGTGGGCAGATACAGATGATACAGCTTGGCGTTCAGCTGGTGACTCTACTCCTTGTAGAATCGCAGTTGGTACTCCATCAGAACGTGGTAGAAACTGTCAGGCTTTCAAATTGATAGACCAGGGTATTGATAGACTATCTCTTTATTGGGTATTACATCCAAAGAAGAATAGAGAATTGTATTATGAAAGAGAAGAGAATAATAAAATATACCTAGACACAAGCAAGCAAGAAGATTTAGATAAAGCTTGTAAGATGATAGAAGCAGGAATCAAAGTAGGAAGTATATGGTATGATAAAGAATCTAAAAGACGTACTTCAGTTGAGATAGCTCAGGAGTTAAACATTAGTTATGACGCTTCATTAGAAGGAGCAATCTTTGAAAAGTTTGACCCTAAGAGACAAATAGTTAAACATGATACTATTAAATATAATAGTAGTCTACCAGTATATGTCGCAGCTGACTTTGGAATAGATACAACATCATTTGTATGGATACAATATGATGGATACAACTATAGAGTTATAGATGAGTATGAGGACAAAGGACACGACATAAGTCATTACATTCCAATCATTCAATCAAAACCTTATGGCTCTGTAACAATACTTGGTGACCCTCGTTCTGGAAAAAGTAAACAAGTTAATTCATCTAATACAGTTTATTCACAATTAAAGCATGCTGGATTCAGAGTTAAAGAAGTTGTAAGAACAAGTATAAACGATAGATTAAATGCAAGTAGATTCATACTTAATAGAACATTAGTTAGTGATAGATGTGTCTTATTTATAGGAATGGTAGAGAACTGGAGAATGAAAAGAGCTAGAGAGAATGATAGACCTACACCTGACCATAGCATTTGGTCACACATGGGTGAAGCATTTGGATATTTCGCACTTGGTGTAAATGAAAAGCAAAAAAAATATAATACAAGATTAAAAAGTTATAACTCTAATACTGGAGTAACATAAAATAAAAAAATGGAAAACAACGAAAAAAAATCTGAATCAATAGAACAATTACCATTCAACGCTGACCCTGTTAAAGAACAGAGATTTAGTGCATTTTGGTCTTTGTTTATTAAAGATTATGAACCAATGCGTAATCAAAACGTTAGGTTCTTAAACAAGGGTGGTGTTTCAAGAAACATTTTAGACTATGTTAGAGATAGTGTAGACAGAATGAATGAGTTTCATTTGAAACCAGATTATAAAGAAGATTGGCAGAACAACGTGTTTGACCCAACAACAAGAAGTAAAGTAGTTTCTATACTTTCTAAGCTTGCATCTTCAAGAATCAAACCAAACCTATTACTTAAACCTTTAACATTACAGGACATCAAGGCAGTCGAAATAAAGAAGAAAGTATTTTCTGATTTATTAGAAGCAGCTAATATTCATAATGATGATGACAACCAAGTAATTTGGGAAATGTATACTGGTATGAGCGAGGGCACAGTAATTGGTTACGAAGACTGGGAGAAGGGTGAAATTAAAAAAGATATAGTAACAGACATTAATCCTGATACTGGAGAAACAAAGACAAAAGAAATGGCAGTTGATTGTTGGGATGATGTTTATGGTGAGATAGTCCCGTTAGATGAATTTTATCCAGAAACAATTTGGGTAAATTCTAGTAAATTTAAAAGAAAGATTAAGAGAGCATTTTGGGTAAGTGAATTAAGTTATGCTGGGTTTATGGATTCTTATAGTAAGTATCCAAGTGCAAAAGATGTTTCACCAGCAGGAACACACTTTGGTCAAGAAGGATTTGACTGGGGTATTTCTAAAAGCATAAATACAAGTAATGTTCAATTAGTAAAATGGTTTGATGCAAGAAAAGGTAAGTACGGAATATGGGCAAATGGTGTAGAACTATACTGGGGTGCAATGCCTTGGAATCATGGTGAACTACCATTCTGGATTAGTGTAGCAGAACCAATACATCACCAATTTTTATATGGAAAAAGTTTCCCTGACAAATTAATGGGAAATCAAGATACAAGTAATGCCTTATTAAATGGTATGCTTGACCAATTGTTTATAGGATTAAACAGTCCAATATTCGTTAGTGGAGACACTCAAGGTTTAGATGAAGGATTTTTAGAACCTGGAAGAGTATATGAAATAGGCGATGGTGCAAAGGTTGAGACACCAAAACTTGGTGGAGTAGACCCAAGTTCATTCCAAATGTTTAGTCTATTAAAGAAGTCAATGGAAGAAAGTTCTATTTCAGCACAGGCACAAGGTGTGGCTAGTGGTGGACGTAAGACTAAATATGAAGTTCAGTTATTGCAAGAAGGTGCATTAGACCTAGCAAGTTTGTTTTTACAGATTGCTGAGATGGCATCACGAAAGAAATACTGGATGAGAATGTATAATATTCTACAATATTATTCAATGCCTTCTACGAGTGCTAATGGTAAACCAAAATATAAACTTATTACAATAGATGACCAACCATTAATGAATGGTAGAGTTGGCAGAAAGATGATACAGATAACTGGTGGAATGAATGAACAATTGAATAGAGGGGACCTAAAGAAATTGGCTGGAACAGAAGATGTATTAAAGGCAGATAAAGAAGTTGTTATGATAACTAGAAACGAACTAGTTAATAGAAACTTTGATATGGAAATGCAGATTGTTCCTAACGCATCTATTAAAGATAGCGAGTTAATGAAGAAGAAGAATGATATAACATTCTATCAATCAACAGTAGGTAATCCAATGTTCAATCAAGCAATGACTGCTAAAGACTTTGCAAGAGCATTTGATAAGCCAGATGAAATAGTGAATGACAAACCAGAGACACAAGAGAATGTTCAAATGCAAAATGAAGGAGTTGGACAACAGGGTGGACAACAAGGTAGTCAACAACCACCAACTGATATGCTAACAGAATAATATGAAAAATAAAACATTAAAATTTCTATTAAGACTAATAATCAAACTCTATTCATACACCAACCGTGATATTACAAAATTGAGTGTAGAAGATGAGTATGAAGCATTACTGTTTGATGATACTGATAAATCAGAACTCTTATTAAAATCAATTCTAACAGCACAGACACTCTGGTATTGGGAAGCAAAGACAAAAGCTGAAAGAACAGAAGTAAGAGGTGCTACAAAGATTATAAAGATTTTGCTTGATGCACATAGAAAAGCAATAGATATAAAGATAGATAGTATAGATAAGAATGAGGCAATAGAAAAGTGGAAGACATACAAAAAAAGGAATAGGACAAATTAATTTATATATGCTGGCAAGAGCTCGCCAGTCTAAATAAAAGCTAACAATTAATGAAAATAAAATGGAAGATAAAAAAGACGAAGTGATAGAACAACCTATCATTGCAGATGCTTCAACTGCAGAAGACAAAGACAAGTCTGAGGCGGACCAACCCGCTGGTGATGATAAAGATAAGACTGATGAACAAGATGAAAAAATCGAGTTAACAAAAGAAGATTACGAAGAGTTAAAGCGAAAAGAAAAAGATTACCATGGCATGATAAATGCCAAGCAAGCTGAAAAACTAGCTAAGAAAACTGACGTAGAAGTTGATGAGGTGGAAACACCAGCAAAGACAGATACAACAGTAGACGAGATAGAAAAGGCTAAAGAATCTGCTATTGCTGAAATTCGTAATGCAACTATTGGAAGCACAAAGGATAGAATAGAGAAAGCTCTTTCTAGCTGGACTGCTAAAAATAAATGGGCAGAATTTTCTATTGATGAGATTACCGAGAAGTTTAATATCGGTAATGCTATAACTGAGGATGAAATCGTTGTTCAAATTGATAAAGCCGCTCAATCGGCAAAGCCCGTAGAATACGAGAAGTCGAAAGAGGAAAGAATCAGAACTAAAATTTTAACTGAGCAAGCTGCAATTAATGCTGGAGGTGGTTCAGGAGCAAGTGTTCCTGGAATAGCAAAGGACATTAATAACGCAACTGCTGAAGATAAAAGACTAGCAGATAAATTCTTTAAAGGTAATATTGAAAAATATCTTAAATTCAAAGAGGAAAAACCTCAATAATTAAGATAATAATTAATTTAACAAAACAAAAAAGATGGCAGCTTTTAGATACAAACAAAGCAAAAACGCCAATCAAGGACGTTCATTAGTGGCTTATGTCATTACAGACGCAACAGTCCTTAGTATTGGCGAAGCTGTAAAATTAGCATCTGGTAAGTTAGTAACAGCAGGTGCTGGTGGTAATTTCCTTGGTGTTGTTGAAAGTTTTAAGAAAGCCGATGGCTCTCCAATAACTGACAATGGCGACGGAAGTGATTACTCAGGTACATATACAGCTCCTACAAGTAATACTGTTTTAGCTATGGTTGATGTAAGTAAGGATAGTAAATATTCTGTTACAGCAGACGCAGCTTTAGCAACTACTACAGGTTCAGGATTAGCAGGTTACCGTATGGATATGGTAGCTGGTTCTAATCAACTAGATGAAAGCACCTCAACAACAGGTGCAGCACAGTGGTTCTCATGGGGTGAAGATACAGACATGGCAGCACCAGACAACTCAGTAATTGTTTCGATTTTCGAATCGGAATCAGTTTAATTAACTTAACCATAAAATAAAATGGAAAATACACAAAAATGGTTTGAGTTTGTCAAGGGTGTTAGTGCTGTAATTAACGAAATTATAGACGATACCAAAGATTTAGGTCCTTCATTCAAGGAATCAGGACTTTTCGAAATGATAAACACAAGCCAACTTATCTATAGAACTGAAGGTGTAACTGGTCTAGGATATTTAGAAAGTTTCTCAGAAGATGGAACAATCAAAGAAGATGAAACTTATGCTCAATATCAGACTGAATATACTGCACAGGATAAAGGTAAGATTGTTAGTTTCTCACAGAAGCTAATGAAAACTCGTCCAGAAGATTTAGCCGCAAAACTAGACGAAGTAAAACAAACAAGAATTGCAGCTGATAGAACTCTTGATAAATATGCTTGGCAATGTTTCGTAGATGCTTTTACAACTACAGACAGCGAATCAGATTTACCTATTATGAGACTAGATGACGCAGTTTCTATGATTAGTACAGCTCATCCTTCTAAAGTAAGTGGTGTAGCTAATCGTTCAAATAGACTAGCAAGTAACCCAGTTTTGAGTGAAACTAATCTATTCACAGCTATTAAAACAATTGAAGAGCAATTAAATGGTAGAGGATTACCAATCAACTATCGTGGAGATTACACTTTACTTGTTCCACCAGCTTTGAGAAAATCAGCAATTGAAATCACTGGTTCAGACATGAGAAGTGGTACTGCTAACAACGACCTTAACTATTTCAAGGGTGGTATTATGGATGTAATTTCATCTACTTACCTTGGTTCAGCTAATGGTGGTAGTGAAACAGCTTGGTATGTTGTTGCAAAAAATGCTCCTAATATGCCTCTAAAGTATGTTTCTTTAATCGAACCAAAGATTGAACAGAACACAAACTTTAGAACTAAATCTCACGAAGTATCAATTGATATGAGTAACTCATTTGGTTATTCTAACTGGGAATTTATTGCAGGAAGCGACGGAACAGCTTCATAATCCTTTAGAGATTATATAATAGTTTTGGGGTTCTATTTAAAAAAAACCCCACTTTAAAAAACAAATCTACTATCCGTTAGACGTACCCTTCGGTGGGTATAGATAAAGAAATTATATATTACGATAGAGATTAACCGAAAAACAAAATGGCACAATCAGATTTTAGTGGTCCAGTCCAATCAAATGCTGGATACAAAGTAGGCGACATTACAGTTATTAGTGCAACTGGTGAAATAATCGGCTCTGCTGGTAAAAGAAAACAATTCGTTATTCTAAAACCAGACGTAGCTGTTGATAGTATTGTTGCAGCTGCAGACATCTCAAGTGGAGCAGTCGCATCAGCTACTATAGCAAGAACAATCTTGGACACTCCAAGAAACTTACTATACACATTAACAGACGCATCAGGTACAACCCTAACAGGTGTATTCGTTGTTGTAGGAACAGACCAATATGGTGATGCTGCTACAGAAACTACAGGTACAGTAACGCAGGCAACTGCTGTTGCAGGTACACAAATTTTCGCAACAATCACAAGTATCGCAATTACTTGTACTAACGCAGCTGCTAGTGATACAGCAGACGTTGGAGTAGCTATTGCTGCTGACGTTGCATCTTTTGGATTACCAGAAGATTTAACTGCAATTACAGATGTAAAGAATATTAATTGGATTGACTCAGGTGCAACCAAGACTCAAAACATTGATGCTACTTCTGTAGTTTTAGCAAGAAATTGTATCAGACCAGAGCAAACTGTTGCTGCTGCTGATGATTATATCATCACATACGAAATTTCGTAAGAACAAAATAAGTTAATTGACTAAATTAAAATAATGGAAAAAGAAATTAAAGGTAAAATTACTAAAGTTGAAAAAGACTTCGAAGAGTTGAATACCAAGCGTTCTGCTGATATTGAACAAATCAAAGCTCTTCAACAACGTGTAGCAGAAACCGATTCTAATCTTTTACGTTTACAAGGCGAACATAAAGCCTTTAGTGAATTGCTTCCAAAAGAAGAAGTAAAAGAGGAAACAGAAACAAAAAAAGACACTCCTAGTAAATAGGATTTCTATAGAGGGAGGCAATCTCTTGCCTCTCTCCTAGAAGTTTTAATTAATAAAAATATAAACAAATGGCAATAACAACATTCCAAACTATATTAAATGCTGTCACAGCAACAACAACTAGTGATGCATTAAGTTTAGAAGGTGTAAAAAAAGCAACAATAGAATTAACTAGAGCAGCACATGATTCTGGTAGTTCTGCATTTACAGTATTGGTATCAGTTGATGGTACGACTTATTCAACATTCAATAAGATTATAACAAATACTGCAAACACAAATGCACAAGACTTAATCAGGGTTGCTGGTATTACATTAAATGCAAATGGAACAACTATCGCTAGTTTAGACTTAGTTAACGATGTATATAAATACATGAAGATTAAAGTTACAGAAACTACTGATGGAACACACACTGCTAAAGTAGCATTACAATTTTAATTAATAATAAAAAACATTATGTATTTAAGAAACAACAGTGAAAAAGAATGGTTACAATATGACTGTGGTACTGAAATTGTAGACGTTCCAGCTTTATCAGATTTTAAAGTATCTGAAAGTGCAGCTAAGGTTCTTTTAAGAAATCTTGGATGTGCAGCATGGGTTACACGAATTGAGGGTGATATAATCCAAAAAGAAGAAGTAGAAGAAAAAAAAGTAGAAGAAGTTATTAAAGAAGTTAAGAAAGAAAAAGCTCCAAAGAAGAATAAGAAAAATAAAAAATAAACAACATGAAAGGTCACGAAGTTAAAACAACAATAACAGCAGTATCTGGTGCTGGGTCTGTTAATATAAATGCACCTCTTAGCTATGGTATATTAAAACATATCTTTATTAGTGCAGCAACTAACACAACAACATTTGATGTTAGTTTGACAGACAAGTACGATAACGTTACTACAGAGTATGATGATAATACTGGTGTCCTATCTGAATTAACAGAGAACATGAGTTATGGAAACTGGACTATGAGCATATCATCTGCGTCTGTTGATGAAGTATTTAATATACATTTAGTATTTACAGAATAATATGAAATTACTTATTAAAATTAGAAAAAAGGTTTTACTACCTATCAAATGGTTCTTCACTAAAAAAGAAAAGATTAGAACAGTAAGATTAAAGTCTGTAAAAGACATTCTTGCTAAGAGAGAAGAGATTGTAAATGATTTACTAAGAGCACAAAGAGTTGTAGACGAAGAAGAACAAAAAATACAAGAAGGTCGTTTGATGTTAATTAACTACATACTCAACGAATAAAATGGCACAACCAACAAGAAAAAATCTACCAGTAGAGGGTGGAATGTATTACGACAGTACTGACAATAAATGGAAAGCTTGGAATCAGAAAACTATTATATCAGCAATAGAAGCTGTTAGTGGATTACAGAGGGCTACCGATTTAGAAGGTGGTGGACTAACAACAGTTGGAACAACGGCTGTTGCGGTTGCTTTTACTGGAACACCAACTGAATCAATCATAATAACTTATCCAGCAGTCGCAGCTAATACAGGTCAAATGTATATAGGTAAATCAACCGTAACAAACTTGGGAGCTAATGCTGTCGCTGTTTTGTTACCTGGACAATCCATTACTTTAGATTACGATGATTCAACAAATGCAATCTATGTTGTATCAGATACAGCCAGTCAAACAATTTTAAGCGGAGCCGCATTATAATATTATGTCAATAAAAATAAACGATTATAGTCCTTGGAAAAAGAGTGGAACAAGTGTAAGTCTGAAAAGTATTTCAGATAATGTTGGCATTGGAACAGTAAGTCCAGAAAAGACATTAGATGTTGCTGGAAATATTTTAGCACAAGATGCTTATTGGTTAAGGAGAACTGATGATACTGCTCATCAAATTATGACTATTGATGCAAATGATGATTTAATAATTGGTTCTTTGAATATAGATGAAATTCATTTTACGGTTGATACTGTAACTGATGCTATGGTAATTGACC
>Ga0208647_1000479_pt1 | contig 11244 bp, 7 predicted proteins | sample AntAceMetag02UKA_FD_184765 | JGI IMG/M metagenome (GOLD analysis project Ga0208647, IMG submission 184765) | Saline lake microbial communities from Ace Lake, Antarctica - Antarctic Ace Lake Metagenome 02UKA (SPAdes) (version 2) | ecosystem: Environmental > Aquatic > Non-marine Saline and Alkaline... | reverse complement strand
TTGATATTTATTTTGGTATACTAACCTAGTTATGGCTAAAATAATTAATTTAAATTCTGTGCAAAGCAGAATAAATAGAATAAAAGCGTTAAAACGGAATCAACAAATTTTAATTTTCGTGTTGTTGTTAATCGCTGGTTTTGTTATTTATCAACAATTTATCATTAAAGATATTCTTAGTGAAGATATTGTTAACTCTAATATTAGACAAGTTGAAATAATGTCTGTAAAAGATTTAAGTTTAGATAATACTCCACTTCCATTATTGGGAAAAGTGAAATCTCAATCATCGGCTACTGTGCATGTTCAAAGCTCTGGAGAAATAACTGCTCTTTATAAAAAAGAAGGGGATTATGTATGGTCAGGTCAAGTAATTGCTGAAGTTGATAATTGGTCTCAAAGATCTTCTTTAATTCAGGCAGAAGCCATTGTGGAATCAGCTACAGCTTTTTTGGATAAAATTAAAACAGGAGCTCGTGGTGAACAAATTTCTATTTTAAAATTAACCCTAGATAATAGTGAAAATTCTTTAAACGAAACTAAAGTATCAGTGATAAACACTTTAAATAATACTTATATTAAGGCAGATGATGTAATTAGAAATAGTGTAGATGTAATGTTTAGAGATCCAAGAGGAGACAATCCTCAAATATTATTTTCAGTTAATGATTCTCAGTTAGAAATTGATCTAGAATTAGAAAGATTAATAATTGAAGGAATGCTTGATAAATGGGGAGATACAGTTTTGAATCTTTCAACTGAAGATGATCTTGTTTCAGAATTAAATTTGGCAAAACAAAATATAAGTGAGATAAGATCTTTCTTAGATAAACTAGCTTTGGCGGTTAATGTTTTAAGTTCTAATTCTAGTTTATCAGAAGCAACTATTAGTACTTGGAAAGCGAGTGTTAGTGGAGCACGAAGTTCTATAAATTTAACTGCTACAGGAATTCCAACTTCTATTAACGCTTTAAACGGAGCTGAATCTGGTAAAGAAATTGCTCAATTAAATTATAATCAAGTGTTAACTGGTGAACGAAGTGAAGATATTATTGGAGCTGAGGCCCAGTTGAGACAAGCTGAAGGAGGTTTGGATTTGGCTAAGGCTGCACTGGAAAAAACAATTGTTAGAGCTCCTATTAGTGGAACTATTAATTCTTTGAGTCTTGAAAAGGGAGATTTTGTTTCTAATTTTGAAGCAGTGCTTACTATTGCAAACAATAATCGTTTAGAAATTGTTTCCTATATTACTGAAAGTGATAGAGAGAATATTTCAGAAGGAGTTGATGTTTTGATAAATAAAAAGTGGAAAGCTAGTGTTAAAAATATTGCTCCCGCTTTGGATTCTAAAACAAAGAAAATTAAAGTAGAAATTAACTTGGATGATGAATCTATTGTTTTGAGTAATGGCCAGTCGGTATCACTTTTGGTAGCTAGAAATTCTAAGTTAGATGAAGGCGTTCTTACTGAATATTCAGTGCCGATTTCAGCGGTTAAGATTGGAGCTGAAATAGTTACTGTGTTTACTGTTAGTGGTGAAAATCTTTTGGTAGCTCATCCTGTTATTTTGGGACCGATTTTAGGAGAAAAAATAATTATTAAAGAGGGGGTTGAAGCTGATATGGAAATAGTTGTGGACGCTCGTGGTTTGAGAGAAGGAGAAGAAGTAGACCTAGTTGAAGGTTTGTAAAATGAAAGAATGGGTTGAGTTTACCGAGGAACAATTTTTTAAAAAGAAGTCCGACCTCAGCATTGATGCTATAAGAAGTCTGACCTCAGTATTGGTGCTATAAGAAGTCCGACCTCAGTATTGGTTTAACAAAATAAATTACTAAAGATTATGTAAGTACACATTAAGAGGTCGGACTTCGGCCTAAAGATTATGTAAGTACACATTAAGAGGTCGGACTTCAAAAGTCGAAAATGAAAACTACTAATTAAAATATTATGCAAAATTTCTGGATATTTTTTACAAAGAGAAGAAGTTTTACTTTATTGCTAATAATAGCAATGGTGGTTTCAGGTATTTTTTCTGTGATTAGTATTACCAAGGAATCGGCACCTGAAATTCAAATTCCTATAGCTGTTGTAAGTACTTTTTTACCAGGAGCTTCAGCTGAAGATACTGAAAGGTTAATAACCGATAAAATAGAAGACCAACTTTTGGGAAATTTGGATTCCTTGAGTGATTTAACTTCTACTTCAGGAGAAGGTTTTTCTTCTATTGTGGTTGAATTCAACGCCGATGCTGACATAGTAGAATCAATTCAAAAAGTTAAGGATGAAGTAGATAAGGTTTCTGCGGAATTACCAAATGAGGCTGAAGATCCAATCGTTTCTGATATTAATTTTGCTGATCAACCTATTTTAATTTTATCGGTGACCAGCGAATTACCAGCTCCTGAATTTATAAAATTATCAAAAGATGTAGAAAAGAATATAAAATCAGTAAAAGGTGTTTCTAAGATTCTTGTTTCTGGGATTGGTGAAAGGGAAGTACAGGTAATAGCTGATCAGTCGGCCCTATCTAAATTTAATTTAAGTGTTAATGACCTCGTTACTGCTATTAGCCAATCTAATTCGATTTTGCCCGTGGGTGATATAGAAGTATCTGGAATAAAATACCCTTTAAAATTTAAAGGAGACCTTGTTGATACCGAAGAAGTTAAAAATATACCTGTTTTAAATGTTGGAGGGGAAGTGGTCTATGTTCGGGATTTAGCTTTTGTGTCTGATGGAGTTAGTAAAGCTAATTCTTTTTCTCGGGTGAGTGTTGATGGAAAGCCTTCGCAACAGGCAGTGTCTTTGTCTGTTTATAAAAAAAGAGGAGAAGATATTACTGATATTGTAACTGGCGTTAGGGCTGAATTAGACAAAATGCAGAATGGTGGAATTTTGGAGGGAGCTGAAGTTTTGATTTCCATTGATCTTGCTGAATTTTTGAATGATGATTTAAAAAATCTATCTATGTCAGGTTTAGGTACTATTATTTTGGTGGTATTGATTCTTTTCTTGGCTATTGGTTGGAAAGAAGCTTTTGTGGCTGGTTTAGCTATTCCTTTATCTTTTTTGGTTGCTTTCGTGGGACTTTACGTTACTGGGAATACTATTAATTTTATTTCTCTTTTCGCTTTGATTTTGGCTGTAGGTATTTTAGTAGACTCTGCGATTGTGGTTACTGAAGCTATGCATACTAAAATTAGAAATGGTTTGGATAGAAACATGGCGGCCACAGAAACTGTCAAAGAATTTTATATTTCTTTAACCTCGGGTACTATGACTACAGTGGCTGCTTTTTTCCCTTTATTCTTTTTGTCAGGGGTGATGGGTAAGTTTGTGGCTGGAATTCCTGCTACTTTGATTTTTGTACTTTTTGCTTCATTGTTTGTATCTTTGGGTATTGTGCCTTTGTTATCTATTTTTATATTGAGCCGAAGTGGTGGAGTGAGTGAATGGTTGGTGGCTAAGAGAAAAAACTATACTAATCTCTTACAGTGTTGGTATGAACTTAAACTTTCAGCTATTTTAGATGATTCGAAATGGCAAAAAAGATTTTTGTGGATCATGTCAGGAATCTTAGTGGTTTCATTTGCTCTACCTTTGACAGGTTTATTGAAGACTGAATTATTTCCAGAAGATGATTTAGATTTTATTTATATTGATGTAGAAACTAGTCAAGGAACTATTTTAGAAGAAACTGATATGATCGTTCGTTCAGTTGAAGAGATTCTTTATAATCTTCCTTATATTGATTCTTTCACCATTTCGGTGGGTTCTTCTAATGCTTTTTCTGCGGCAGGCTCTTCTTCTGGTGAGAAGTTTGGGAATATAACAGTTTTATTGAGAAAAGATAGAAGTAGAACCAGTTTAGACTTAATAAGTGATTTAAGGCAAAAATTAAATGTTATTAAAACAGCTAAGATATCTGTGGCTCAATCGGGCAGTGGTCCTCCTTCAGGAGCACCTATTACTATAAAGTTTTTTGGAGAAAATTTAGATAAGCTTGAAAAATTAGTAATGCAATCTGAAGATATTTTAAAAAATATTCCTGGGACTGTGGATACTGATAACAGTATGAGTTCTTCTGTAACAGAATTTGTTTTGAGAATTGATAGAGCTAAACTATCTGAAAATAATTTAAACCCTGCTATCGTTGCTAGAACTTTGAGAACGGCTGTCTATGGGGTTGATGCTACTACAATTAAGACAAATGGAGAAGATATAGATGTCTTGGTTAAATTAAATTTAAATACTGAAAATGTTGATCCTAATTTAAGTTCAAGAACTAATATTGATTCTATTCGTCAAATGGAAATTAATACTCCTAATGGATCTATTTTGCTTGGGTCTTTGATTGATGTGGTAGTAGAAAAAAATAATACTTCTATTAGTCATCAGGATGGAGATCGTTTTGCGACTGTTTCTAGCAAATTACAAAAAGGAGCCAATGCTTTAGAGATTAATAAAGCCTTTCAGAAAAAAATTGATGAGGGGGTTTTGGTAATTCCTAGTGGAATTATAATGAAGACTGGTGGAGAGAATGAAGATATAGCTAAAACTTTTAAAGAAATGTCTATAGCTTTATTAGCTGGATTGTTGTTGGTAATTGTAGTATTGATTTTACAGTTTGATTCTTTTAAACAAACTTTCTTTATTGTTATCGGGGTTTTGATGTCTTTGATTGGAGTTTTGTTCGGTTTAACTTTGATTGGTTCAGCTTTTTCTTTTCCTTCTTTTATTGGGGTGATTGCTCTGGCTGGGATTGTGGTGAATAACGCTATTATTTTAATTGATACTATGAATGTAATGTTAAAAAATAAATCAGAACTTTCACTCAAGGAAGTTGTTTTGAATTCCGCAGTTCTACGTCTAAGACCTGTTTTATTAACAACTATTACTACAGTGTTTGGAATGGTACCTCTACTTTTTGCTTCAGCTACCTGGAATCCTTTAGCCTATTCAATTATTTTTGGTTTGTCTTTCGCTACAATTATTACTTTGATTTTGGTACCAATTTTATATTTTAGATATACAAAATAAGTCAAAAGTTTGTAAGGTTTAGTGTTCATGGGTAAAAATGAATAGATTTTAAGTTGCAGAAACAAATGAAACTGATAAAATATAGAGATATTAAAAATTAATAGATAGAAAATGAAGGGTAGAAGGTGGTAGGAGGTAAAATTTTTGGTTTAAAAAAATTTTATATAAACTATATTCTATATCCTAAATTCTACATACCAAATAATTATGGATGAAAAAGGAATTTTTTTGAAACCAAAACTATGTGTCTCTGGAGCAGCTGAAACTACTCATCTTACTCCTGATGCTATTGTTAAAACTGAAGAACTAGGGAGAGAAATTGCTCGTCAAGGAGGAATTATAGTAACAGGAGCTACAACAGGTTTGCCTTTGTGGGCTGCGAAGGGAGCTAAAAGTGAAGGAGGTTTTTCTATTGGATTTTCTCCTGCAGATACAGAATTAGAACATTTAGATTATTACAAATTACCTTTGGAATATATGGATTTGATTATCTATACTGGTTTTGGGTATCCTGGAAGAGATTTAATTTTAACTAAATCTGTGGACGCAGTATTTATTTCCGCAGGAAGAGTAGGGACTATTCATGAATTTACTATTGCTTTTGAAGATTCAAAACCAATAGGTATTTTAAGAGGTGATTGGGCTACTGATGAAATTATTGAAACGATTATAGAAAAAGCACATCGTCCTAATGATAAAATAGTTTTTGATGAAGACCCTAAAAAATTAGTAGAAAAAGTTATGGCTCTTGTTGCAGAAGATAAGAAAAAATTATATAAAAATTATAATAAAACTGAATTAAAGGAAGCAAATTAAAGTTTAGTAATTTAGTTTCTATGGATTTAATTAAAAAACAGTCAACTCCAATTGGAGTTGACTGTTTTTTTAATTTTTTACAGTAGATTTGCTTTTTTCAAGGTATTTTTAATATGACGACGAGCATCTGATGTTTTGGCTAAATCAAGCCATTTTTTAGTAGGAGTCATAGTTTTTTTAGTCATAATATCTACAATATCTCCATTTTTTAATTTAGTGTTTAGTGAAACTAATTTTCCGTGAACTTTCGCTCCAGTCATATGATTTCCAATATCTGAATGAACAGCATAGGCAAAGTCTATAGGGCTAGAATCAAGTGGAAGATCAATAACATCTCCTTTTGGAGTAAACACAAAGACTCTGTGTTCAAAGAAGTCTTTCTTTAAGTCTTCAATAAATTCTTGAGATTCTTTTTCTTCTGGTTGGTTAGCAAGTTTTTTTATCCACTCAGGAGTATCATCTCCTCCATATGTTTTTCGATTTTTATTTATATTATCTCTTTGGTTTAAATTGGGTAGTAATTTTTTCACCCAAACATTTAAATTTTCTTTCTTATCGTATTTTATTTCATTTTTATATGAAAGATGAGAAGCTACACCATATTCAGCTTCTTTATGCATTTCAGCAGTTCTTAATTGAATTTCAACTACATTTCCAAAACGGGTGAAGACTGTTGTGTGTAGACTTTGATATCCGTTAGGTTTAGGAAAAGCGATATAATCTTTAATTCTTCCCGGCATAGGTCTTCGGAAAGCATGAATTATTCCTAGGACTTTATAACAATCATCTTTGGTAGGAACGATTATTCTTAAAGCGGCTACATCATAAATCTTTTTAATATCCCAATGTTTCCTTTCAAGTTTTCTATAAAGACTATACATTCCTTTTATTCGAGATCTAGTTTGAATATTGGTAATTCCTTCTCTAGCTAAACGTTTTTTAATTGAGCGGTCTATTTTTTTAAGAGAAATAAAACTATCCTTTGCTTCTTCTCGCATGATTTCCTCTACTTTTTTATATTCTTTAGGATAAACAAAAGGGAAGGACAAATCTTCTAATTGTCTGTTTAATACTCCAATTCCTAATCGGTATGCCAAAGGAGCAAAAAGTTCTAGAGTTTCTGTGGCTATCCGGAGCTGTTTTTCTTCTCGAACATGTTCGAGAGTTTTCATATTATGTAATCTATCAGCAAATTTTATTATTATAACTCTTAAATCCTGAGAAGAAGCCATAAATAATTTTCTAAGACTTTCGGTATGTCTTTTTAAACCTTGAAATCTAATAGTTCCTAATTTAGTAACTCCTTTAACTAAGAAAGAAATATCAGGGTTAAATTCTTTTTCTAATTTTTCTGGAGATACTTCAGCATCTTCTACTACATCATGAAGTAGTCCTGCAGAGATCACAGTTGCTCCCATCCCTAATTTTGCTAGAGTTTTACCGGTTTCATAAACATGATTAAAATAAGGCTCTCCAGAGTAGCGTTTTTGTCCAGAATGAGCATTCACAGCAAAATTAAATGCTTTTTCTACGAGAGCTTTATTTTCTTCTGTGGGAGATTCCATAAAAGAAATGATGTCTTTGGCTGTTTTCATTAAATAAATTATACAATTTGTTTAGGTTTATAGCAAGGATAACAAAAATGCCCTGAGATTCGGATTGAACCTCAGGACTGAGAATGATATTTCATTTTTTTCTCCTTTATCTTTTTTCTAAAATAGCAGCCGCTTTTTTGAGAAGAGCGGAGTAATCCTTTTTTGAAAGCTTTGTTTTCTGGGGGTCGAGAATTTGACACTCAGATTTTGTTTCAAAAAAAATCCTCTTATTGTCGGGGTGGTAATAACCCAGATAGGTTATACTCCCGATTAAAAATTCGGCTACTTTTTTATCAGAAGCCACCCTTAGAGTGATAATTTCCATGGTTCTCTCCTTCTAAAAAAAGAATTTAAAGAACATCAAGATATATAACTATTTATATTATATAACGAAAATAGTATAAATGTCAAATTATAAGTTGATAAGTCTTATATTTGATATATAATTGTTATCATGACAAATAAGATTAATTTAAATAAAAAAGGGCATTTGCATTTGGTTACTCAGACTATTAAAAGAATTTCAGATATTTTTGTTGAAATGGGTTTTGAAATAGCTGATGGTCCTGAAATTGAAGACGAATATCATAATTTTGATGCTTTGAATGCACCGAAAGATCACCCTTCTAGAGATTTGCAAGATACTTTTTGGTTAAAACCCATGCCTGACGGCAGGCAGGTTGAAAATTTGAAAAAACTTATGAGAACTCAGACTTCTGGTGTGCAAATTCGTTATATGGAAAAAAATCAACCTCCTTTTGCTATTATTGTTCCGGGAAAAGTTTTTAGAAATGAAGCCACAGATGTTACTCACGATGCTCAATTTCATCAATGTGAAGGTTTAGTGATGGGAGAGAATATTACGTTAGCTAATTTGAAAGGAATTTTAGAAACTTTTTTAAAAAAACTTTTTGGAGATGATGTAACCATTCGTTTACGTCCTGGATTCTTTCCTTTTGTGGAGCCCGGAGTAGAAATGGATATGATTTGTTTTAGATGTAAGGGAAAAGGGTGTCCTTCATGTTCTCACAGTGGATGGATTGAAATTTTAGGAGCTGGAATGGTACATCCTAATGTTTTAAATGCCGTTGGGGTTGATTCTCGTAAATATCAAGGTTTTGCTTTTGGGGTGGGGATAGATAGACTTATCATGTTGAAACATGAATTGAGTGATATAAGAGCACTTTATACTGGAGATTTAAGGTTAGTTAATCAGTTTTAAATTATAAAATTAAGAAAAATGAAAATTGATAATAAAAATAGGATTTTTTTAGAAGTTAGATAAAAGGAAAAGGCCCCCGGTAGAAACTAACTCCTACAAGGGCCCTCTTCATGGTTATAGAATTATAATAAACAATAAATTTTAAAAAAGTAATGAAATTTTCACACAAATGGTTAAATGAATATTTTGAAGAAGATCTTCCTCAAATTAAAGATTTAGGAGAGATTTTAACATTCCATGCTTTTGAAATTGATGGAATTGAAGGGGATTTAATTGATATTGATGTTTTACCTAATAGAACTCATGATTGCTTTTGTTATCAAGGAATAGCCAAAGAAATTTCAGTTTTGACTGGGCTAAAGTTAAAATCTTTAGACAAAAATTTTGAAGTGAAAAAAGGGTTAAATTCTTTTGATTATATTTCTCTCAAAGTGGAGGATTCAAATTTAATTCCTAGAGCAACTAAAAGGCTAGTTCAAAATGTTAAGGTAGGAGAATCTCCAGATTGGCTTAAAGAAAAATTAGAATCTATCGGGCAAAAATCAATTAATAATATTGTTGATGTTACTAATTACGTAATGTGGGAAACAGGACAACCTGTGCATGCTTTTGATTTTGATAAAATAGCAGAAGGAGAAAAGGGAATAAAAGAGTTTAATATTAGAAGAGCTGAAGCTGGAGAAAAGATAACTACTTTAGATGGACAGGAATTTGAATTAGATGAAGAAACAATAGTTATTGCTGATAAAGAGAAAGCTTTAGATATTGCTGGTACAAAAGGAGGGATTGTTTCGGGTATAGATGAAAATACTAAGAATGTAGTTTTATCAGTTTGTAATTTCAATCAAACTAATATAAGAAAAACATCTAAAAAGTTGAATTTAAGAACAGATGCTTCTACACGGTTTGAAAATGGAATTTCACCAGATAAAGTTGGCGAAGCTATGGAGCGATTATCACAATTAGTTTTTGAAATAGCAGAGGGAGAGGTATCTGAAGATGTTTTAGATGAATATCCTAGAAAAGCTAATTTCTTTAAAGTAGGAGTTTCTGTGGCTGAGATTAATCGATTATTGGGTTTAAGTCTTTCAGGTGAAGAGGTTGAAAATATTTTTAATCGATTAGATTTTAAATATGAAAAAGTAAATCCAATTGATAGAGTTTTGGAATTGGCACCAACTTTAGAAGGAAAATCTTATAAATTAGGAGCTTCAGTAACCTATGATGCTCCGAATAAATTTGATTGTTCTTCTTTTACAGCTTATCTTTTCGCTCAAGCAGGAATTGGAATTCCTAGAGTTTCTGTTGATCAATATGTTTGGGGAAAGGAAATATCAGAAGGTGATTTACAGGCAGGTGATTTGATATTTTTTAATACTGAAAAAGGAAAAATTCATAAAGAAACTTTAGAATTTTTGAAAGGCACTAAGGTTGAAGAAGGTATAGATCATGTTGTTTTATATATGGGACCTACCTCGCCGGCAGGCAGGGAAAGGAAAATAATTCATGCTTCATTAAAAAATGGAGATAATGGATCTGTATTGATTGAAGATTTAAACAATTTTAAATATTTTAAAAATATAGTGGGTTATAGAAGAATTTCAGATAATTCAGAAAGATTTGTGATAACTGCTCCTCACGAAAGATTAGATTTGAGAATTAAAGAAGATCTAATTGAAGAAGTGGGAAGGATTTATGGTTATCGAAATATTGAATCAGCACCTGTTGAGAAAATTTTTGAACCTAAAATTAATAAAAAGTTTTATTATATTAACAAAATTAAAAATATTTTAATTCAAGAAGGTTTTGATGAAGTTTATACTTATACTTTTAGAGACAAAGGAAATGTAGAGGTGAAGAAACCTCAGGCTTCTAATTTAAATAAATTAAGGACAAATTTAAGTGATAGTTTGCAAAAGAATTTAGAAATGAATATTAAAAATGCTCCATTGTTAGGAATGGAAGAAATTAAAATTTTTGAAATAGGAAAAGTTTTTGAATCTTTAGATAAAGAATATTGGTCTTTAGCTATTGGAGTTGAAGTAGTGAAAAAATCTAAAAAATCCGCCATTGTAAGAGAGGGAATACTTCAAAAAGTTATTATTCTATTACAAAAAACTCTACAAACAAACAATATTGACTTGGAAACCGGGTTTCCAAGTGGAAAAGAGGGAGTGTGGGAAATTGATTTGAGTGAGGTGATAGAACAATTACCGGAACCAAAAAATTATGAAGATGTTTTGAAATTGGATTCAGAAGAAACTGTGATTTTCAAAAAGATATCACAATATCCGTTTATGTTGAGAGATATTGCTGTGTGGGTTTCAAATGAAAGCACTTCTGAAGATTTACTTAATCTAATTAAAGAAAACGCTGGAGAGCTGTTGGTACAAACAAAATTGTTTGATACCTATGCTCCTGAAGGGGAAGATAAGACTTCTTTTGCTTTTAATCTTATTTTTCAATCTCAAGAAAAAACTTTAACTGATGAAGAAATAAACGGAGTGATGGATAAAATTAATAAAGAGATTGAAGTTAGGGGATGGGAGGTGAGGTAAATAAATTAGAATT
>Ga0208647_1000475_pt1 | contig 11329 bp, 21 predicted proteins | sample AntAceMetag02UKA_FD_184765 | JGI IMG/M metagenome (GOLD analysis project Ga0208647, IMG submission 184765) | Saline lake microbial communities from Ace Lake, Antarctica - Antarctic Ace Lake Metagenome 02UKA (SPAdes) (version 2) | ecosystem: Environmental > Aquatic > Non-marine Saline and... | reverse complement strand
GACCGTAAAACGATTGAAGGGCTGGTAGGCTATGAAGTGCAAGCTGATCGCGGGCAGTAATTGGACGAATGCGACGAATTGCAGGTCGCAGTGTCGTAAAGCGAATGTTGGTCGCGTGAATACGAATACGAATATCGGCAGTCGCAGGCGGATACAGGAATCGAGAAACTCCTGGCTGAGCCTATCGGCCTTCCCTTACGGGAAAACACAAAGCGGAGGACAGGCGGAGTTAGTAGGGAGACCGAAAGCTCCACCTGCAATAGAAAAATGAGACGACACGGGAATCTATTTAAAGACATAGCAACGACTGAGAATATCAACTTGGCATATCGCAAGGCTCGGAAGGGCAAGCGGTGGCAGAGGAAGGTAAAGGACTTTGAGCGTGATCTTGATAATAATATCGAAGCAATCCGCCAGAGCCTGCTACAGAAGACTTTCTGCAACGCGCCATACCGGACTAAAATGATCCACGAGCCGAAGGAGCGAGAGATATTTATCCTTCCGTTTGCACCTGACAGAATTGTGCAGCACGCCATGATGAATATAATCGAGCCGATATGGGATAGAGTTATGATTCACAACAATTACGCATGTAGAATAGGAAAGGGGATACATTCCGGGAGTCGAAAGACAATGGAGTACGTCCGAAGAAACAAGTATTGTCTGAAATGTGATGTCTCTAAATTTTATCCATCTGTGGATCACGATATCCTTTATGAAATCCTTCAGCATAAAATAAAGTGTCCCGATACATTATGGTTGATCAAGAACATCATATACAGCTACCCCGGTGGCAAGAATGTTCCCATAGGCAACTATACAAGCCAATGGTTCGGGAACATGTATCTCAATGACTTGGATACGCACGTCAAGCACGTCCTGAAATGTAAGGATTATCTCAGGTATTGCGATGACTTCTGCCTGTTTTCTGATAGCAAAGAATTTCTCAATAGAGCGGCGAAGAGCATTGAGGTTTTTCTTCACGATCATCTGAAACTTTCGTTCTCAAAATGTCAGCTATTCCCGGTGACGCGCGGCGTTGATTTCCTTGGATATCGCCATTTCAAGAAATACATACTCCTCAGGAAAAGTACAACTAAGCGTGTCAAGAAAAGGTTGTCTGCCCTGCCGTGGTTGCTTGAAAACGGCAAGATCACGAAAGAGCGGCTCCGCTCCTCACTTGCATCAACCTGGGGATGGTTGAAGTGGGCGGATACATATAACCTTCGGTTGACATTGGATATGCGGAGATTGGAAAGGATGTGCAATAATGCCTAATCCTAAGCGATTTTCCGACTTTGCTGAAGAAGAAAAGGCGATTGATGGGGATAAGGTAAAAATAGAATCGATACTTAACAAGGAAATACGTGTTACTGATTATAAAGTTAAAAAGAGCAAATACGCGAAAAACAACTCGGAACAATGCTTGACCGTGCAGTTTGAGATTGATGGAACGAAGAAAATATTCTTTACCGGGTCATGTGTACTATTAGACCAGCTCGAAAAGTATGGGCATGAGATGCCATTCATGACCACAGTAAAGAAAATAGATCGGTATTATACTTTTTCGTAAAAAATTGACGAGATATGAAGGAGACTGATTATGGAAATGGAAGCAGTTATAGCAGTAATCGAAACGAAGCTAAAGGAAATTAAATCAGATACCACTGAAATCAGGGATTGTTTATTCGGCAACGGGCATAAAGGTCTCAAAACGAAGGTGGTTGTTCTGGAAGTGAAATTCTGGATTATTATTATACTTAGTTTAGTTTTGCTTGCTCCAATTTCAGTAGGGGCAATTAAGGGTTTAATAGGAGGGTAAGATGAGCTACGGAGACCAGAGAAGGAAGTTTACAGTGATGGTAGCCAAGTTAATCCTATTTGCGATTGGTCTTGGTTACGAGGTTGCACTCGATGATGGGAAGTGCAGAACTGGGCATCGGAAGGACAGTTTTCACTATAAAGCATTGGCACAGGATATTAACCTTTATAAAGATGGTGTCTATCTGGACAAAACTGAAGATCATCAACCTCTTGGAAACTATTGGGAATCTCTTGATCCTAAAGCTACTTGGGGTGGTCGATGGAACGACGGGAATCATTATTCGTTGGGGGAGGGAAGGTGACGATATGAAACTAAAAAGAGGGGACATATTTTGTTCAAGAAATCCGATGGCACTTGGCCGGGCGATAAACTTTATCCAGAAAATCCATGCCAAAGACAATCAATCCGAATACTCACATGCCGGAATTATTGTTGTCGGTGGGGAGTTGAGAGAGTGTGGAACCTTTGAGGCTCTCTGGACAAATAAGCAACAGAACTTCCTGAAGGCATACAGAGGAAAAAAGGTCTTGATCGGAAGACACAAAGGCATGACTCTGCCGCTATTCTCGAAGGGCTGGAACGGAATCAAAAAGCATGAGGGTAAATGGTATGCAGGACACAGGCTGTTTTTCTTCTTCATTCCATTCGTGGCGAAGTACGTCAGTCTCGGACTGGGTGTGTGTTCGGAACTTGTGGGGAAGTTCATCAGCAAGTCAGGGGTCAATGCTACATCGTCTGAATTGGTTGCAAAGTTTCTCGAGACGGGCGAATCGTTTTACTGGAAGGGGCTCAATCCAGATGATATCGCAGACATGATCCACAAGTGGAAGGATTATGACGTAATCTTTGAAGGCGTATTGGAATAAAAAAGTTAAAATAAATTAAGGAGGTGTTTAATGGATATACTTTTAAATTTTGACGCTTGGATTGTTACACTGATTGCAGGGTCCGGGGTAGGTCTGCTTGTAATATTTAAAATTCTGAAGGTACTGGCAAAACGCACAGCCTGGTCAGGTGATGATCAAATTATTGAGATGCTGATTGAATTTGTCAGATCATTTAAGAAGTAACTTCATTCGGGGGGGCTCCTGTCATATCTTATTGGTAGGAAACCCCCTTTTCCTTATGAAAATAAGAGTACCGCCCATTTACAAATTTCCCACGCCCCTACTATCCAGGGAATCCCGATTAGGAGTGTCAATCCAAACCCAAATAAAATTCCTTTTGTTTCCGAGTCTGTTCTATCCGCAAACATAATGCCTCCGAATTTCATGCCACTGTGATTTTACTTTTCTTCTTTTCAATGGAAACTTCAAAAACAGAATCCGCCATTTCCACCAACTCCGGCGAATGTGTCACCATAATAATTTGCAAGCCCAGCTTTTGTGAAATCTGCTGAAGCATCGCACTTGCCTTTGCCAGTAAATTAACAGATAGATACCGGAAGGGTTCATCCAGCAATAATACATTATTTGATTTTGGATTCTGCATTGCCCAGGACGCCACCCGCAGCGCAAACGCCGCCACATCGACAGCCCCTCCTCCGCTTGCGGATAATGGGTCAACGAAATCGGCATCGCGCTTGAAGTACAAATCACATTCCGTCTTATTCCGCCGCTCCACAAATTCCGCCACTAACGTATATGGATCAGGGAAGACCGCTTCCAGCGCCAGGGACGTGATATCAGAAATATGATATTGTAATTGCTGTTGCGTAGCAAGTCCAACTTCCCGGACGATTTCTCTGGCCTGCTCGTGACGGTGGAGATCCCGCTTCATTTCTATCAGCTTAGCTTTGGTTGTGTGCAAATTATCTGCTACCTGGGCTTGTCGGCCCCGCTGCTGATCGTACGCGGAGCGTAATTTGGAAAGTGTCATTGGATCTCCCCATATTTCTTTTCGATTTCGGCGATCCCGCCATCTAAATCTATTTGCATATTGTCAATCTCCTCTTGCATTTTTGCAGCTTTGGCTTCAGCTTCCTTCAGCGTTTTGCAGCCGAACCGTTCCAGTAAGGAGGCAAGGATGGATTTCTTCTCCCCCTCGTACTCTGCCACCTGCGTTTTCGCAGAATCGATTTTTTCTTTTAGCAGTAATAATTCAGTTTCATTCATTGGCATGATTTTACTCCTTTATATTCTTTTTAAATATTTTATAATTTTATTTAGAGCAGATTTTTCACCCTGAAGAAATAAAGCGTAGTCGCTCATAGCATGCGTTGAAAAGTTTGCCGCAACTTCCGTTAGTTCTGCGATTATTTCGTCCTTATCTCTTAAATTTCCCTCGTTATCTCTTATGTGGTATCCATATTTACTTAAATCCATTATCGCACCCCGCCTCCTATTCCTGTTCGATTCGGATTTGTCCCGAGCCGATAAATATACAGTGGGCAAGTTTCTGTTTCACATTCTTCTACAGCGGAAGCGGAACCGCCCATACATTCCAAACATTTTTTTCTAATCCGAGATATGGCGGGTTGTCCTTTTCTTTTCAGGTAAGTATGGAAAGGACAATCCGTCATTTCGCATTCTTGGATATGTCCATCTACGGCACAGCCTTTACAAAATCGAATTACCGCGGAACGCGGGGTTCCTTTGCTGGGGGTGGGCGTTGTTCTTTTCATTCTCCAATGGCCTTTCTCACAATACCCATAACCGCAGGGCGAATTCTGTTATTTGATTCGAACTGTTCTAAATTGTCTTTAAAATTTAAGCAAATCCCAAATTCTGTGGACAAGCGTTCGACAAACGCCTGAATTCGGGTATCGCGTTCCGCGACCTTTTCGATGTGCTCTCTGGAAATTACGCCTTTTTCATAGGGCAATTCAATCGGCGTTATACCATTCGTTTTCGCGTTCCATAAGAAAACGGTGGGGATGTGTTCAATTTGATCCGCCGCTTGTCGTGTCAGGGAACCTGGATTGACAAGGCGGGAGTCGTCCTTTTCGACATGGAAAGTTTTGTGGTTATGGCCGGTAATAATAAGATCGTAATCCGCCACATGCTGATTAAGGATTTCGTTTGCCGGAATGTCGGTGCAACCGGGCCACGGCGGTTTCCCTTCATACGTCATTACGTGCCACATGATAACTTTGCGATCCGCATGAGTCCCAAAATAACACTCAACTTCTTCTCCCCAATTAATTTGTCCCCAATGAATTCCGTACCATACTGTTAGTAATTCAGCTGCTTGAAGAACATTTATCCCACATTTATAGGCAAGTTCAATATTATGTTGGGGCAGATCGTGGTTTCCATAAATTGTTTGGAAATCTTTCGGTAAATGCTCTATCGTCTTCGACAGCAAAGCTGGGGACGGTTTCCAATGGTCATAGAGATCCCCCGCATGCAGAACCGGGCAGGAATACTCCTGCTGCAAAGCAGATATGAAATCCACCTTCCTCCACTGGGCGGCTTCAAAATCATCGGTTCTGCAAATCGGGGTATCTTCTCGGAGATGCCAGTCGGCAGTAAGAATTGCATCAACTTTTAATTTGTGTGCCGTGGTTGTTCTTTTCATCTCTTTACCTCTTGATTACACAAAGGGCAGATATTCGGGAAAACCCTGTCAAATTCCGTCTGAAATTCTACTGCTTTCTTTTTCCACGAATCGAGGTCTGCGATTACCCTTTTAAATGTTGAAATCGATAGGCTGAGTGCCCTTTTTTCGGTCTGTAATCCATTTTCTTTGGAAAGCAATACCAATACCCCGGAAAGGGATTGCTCAAGGTTTAAAAGCTGTTTTCCGGAGTTTATTTTTTCATCTAATCGTTTGGTTTTTTCAATCGTAGACAACAAGGAATCTCGATTCGTTTTTTGTGCGGATATTGAAGTATGCAAATCCAACACGGAAGTAACCGCCGATTCTAATGAAAGTAAATCTGCATATTTTTCAATTTGTATTGTGGCGCGCATCAAGTCAGAATTTAATTTTTCCAGGATAGTGAGATTCGCGTGCGCCACATGAAGTAATGCCTGTTGCTTTTCCACCCCCTTTATCTCGTTTTCCATTGCGTCGAGATATTTATATTTGGAATGTTCCGTTTCTAGTTCTGTAAGATGCCCTTCTTCAAAGGAAATGGATTTGGCGAAACCGGCAATCCAGCTTTTGATATCCTTCAGCCCGGTATCGATCATGTCCAGATGCGCGATTCGATTAAAATGGGAAGCGACTTCGCCAGGGCTGGAATCCAGGAGGAAGGGGCGGTCAAGCTGGTTCTGGAAATTGACGGGGTTCAGATTTAGCGCCTTTTCAATTTCTTCCGGTACGGCGGTTCCCATTGCCGTGAAAAGTAAATCGGAATCTTTATTGGTGAGCTGATATGCGTTTAACGTGGTCTTGTCCATCGCCCGTTCAATCAGATTATCATCGGCGGTCAGTTTTACTGAAGTTTTGCCGCCCCAGAATGAACGGAAGGCATCTCCGCGAGGACGGTTCTCAATAACCCAGCGCATTGCGCGCAGGATTGCCGTCTTGCCGGAATCTGATGAACCGATAATGGCGTTCACGCCAGGGGAGAATTCAAGTACAGATTTCGTATGGGATTGAAAATTCTCAATTTCAAGTTTCTGGATCATGTTGCCCTCTTATTATATTATACTTTTGAACGTGAAAAATTTTAAAAATTATTCCGAAAACATTTTATGTAACAACATAAAAGTGGAAGACTGTTCCTGCGCCACATGGAAAACAGCTAAGGAATCCGCTACCGCTTCATCCTTGTATCCAACCCCCGTCCATGGCACATCGTATATTTTATCAATCGCGGTTATCATTTCTGTTTTCACCGCACTCCGCTTTCCGAGCACACTCATTTTCGCATCACCTTCTGAAAACCAATCTAGAGAAATGCCAGTAGTGCAGGAGATTCCTTCTAAAATTCCTACCACCACGCCCATCATTATTGCGGCACTGGCGTTCTGACTTCCGTGTGGGAGTTCCGATACCATGAATTGAACATCATATTTTTTGATTACAGCGAGTAATTGCATGCAGATTTCTTTAGTACGGCGAACCCGATCATCACCTTTTCGCACTCGCAGTTTCTTCCCTTTTGGCTCCGTTTTAATGCAACCCGTTTCCAAAATCCGGCAATTCGGGGTGAAGACAGCCCAGCCCCAGGCGGTAAAGGAAGGGTCATTGGTGAGAATGGCGAGTGGGTGGTTTCCTGTTGTCCTTTTCATACGCGTTCCTTTTTTTGCTACGAATTAAATTTGGTTCTCCTGGAGACCATTCTCCCATAGCGCCGTTTGCATATATTTTTCTATGCCGGATTCTATTAGTAAAAATTTCCAATTCAATTTCACATCGTCCCCTATATTCCATAGTTGTAATGGATACCCATTCACTCATCAAAATTTACCCCCGTTCCTTTTTCTTCCTTTGCGAATCAAACCGGGCCTCAATCTCATTCCATAATATGATCGTGGCTTCTCGTAACTCCTTTTCCAACCCTTGTTCTTCCACAAGTTGAATTGCCCTTTCCAAACTGGCATGTAATTTCATTTCCCCAATACTATACGCAGTATTGGTTGTATATTCTTTACAGAATTTGAGATTCTGACGGACATCATCAATCCCATAATCAAATAAAATGGAAACTGGCGCCATGCGAAATGGCTTGTCAATACTGCTTTTAAATACTTCAACCTGCGTGGTGATCCCAATTACTCGTTTAATTGTTTTGCCTGCGACAGTAGTTTCCCATTTAATCTTTTGCCCCCCGGAACATCGGAGTCGCAGACTGGCGTAAAAGCCAATGGCTTCCCCGCCAGGTGTTCTATATTTTTGCCCAAACGGCCCAGCATCGGCATTCTGCCGCACCTGATTGGAACAGACCATCAAAAAGTTTTTATCAGCGATAACACGGCACGTTTTTCTACACTCCTCTGAAAATTCTTTAGCCCGGCGCATTCCCATTCCGTCTTTATCTTCCATTTCCCAGTTAGTGGTTAAGGCGGCAAGGGAATCCGCAAAAACGCCGTGAATTACATTATCGGGTTCTGGTGTCCATTTCCGAATTGGTGCGAATACTTCGGGGACGGTGGAAGGCGTATCGTACGCAATCCCTGCCATATTCAAATCAAATATCTGGGCGAATACTTTATCCAGTCGCGCTTCGGGATCACGGAACATTACCTGCCCGCCTTGGCGTTGAACTGATCCGGCAATTTCGCAAAGCAATACAGTTTTCCCTGCTCCCGAAGGCCCGAAGATTTCAACAAAGATTCCGCCTGGCAATCCTCCTTCGCGTGTCCGGGAACCGGAAATTGCGAGGTCGAGGAGAGTGCTTCCTGTGCTGATTACGGTATCAAAATTTCCGTCCAATTCTTTTAATTCCGGGACAGGAGTTTCCGCCACTTTTTTTACCTGCGTGCTGATTTTTTCAGGTGGTATCTTTTTTGTGCGCTGCATTTATTTTTCCTTTTACATTCCGTCTAAAATTTCAGTGATTTTATCATTGGAAAGGGAAACTGTTTTCTTTAGATAGTTGCTCCATTCCTGTTTAAAATACTGTAATTGCGTGTCTTTTTCTGCCGCTGTTTTCCACGTGTCTTTCCCATCGTTTGCAAGAAGTTCCGCTTTCCACGTTGCCGCCACCCGCTTTATTAAAAATTGCATAATTTCTTTTACGGGCATCGCATCTGCGCTTACGCGAATTGCTTGTTCTAACAATGCACTTTTTGGTATTCCGCGGAAAAGGGCAAGCAATGTGAAATGTTCAGCAACTTTTTCCGGGATATACGCGCCGATAAATTGATCAGTTGGCATTGCTTTGCCTTTTGCACGAGTTGGTTTGAATGGATTTTCCATAATTTTCCTTTCCTGTGTGTTTAAAAGCGGGGCGCGGCGGTTCGCCCCTTACAATATGGTGCATTGAATTAATAAATACCGCCTCCTCTTTGTTTATTGCACCTCATATTCAGCCATCAACCTGAAGATTTTTTGCATATATTTCTGCCAGGATTTTAAATTTTGCTGGGCGCCGATGTACTTCTTTAATGCCAACGCCAGGGTTTTTTCTTGTTTAAGATTGGCTGCTAAAATCACGCAACCCGCTTCCAAGTTTGTCTCAATTTGAAATAAATCTGCCCGACACGTTACCCCCAGTTTTTTCATGATCTCTGGATGTACCAAATTGCCGAGGATAGTTTTCCCAGCCTTGGTTTTCTTATTTGGATAGCGATATCTCACTTGAGCAAGGCCCACACAATTCATGGGGCTTAATGACATACAATCAAAATGAGACTCGCTGGCGATGACAGCGGCATATAAACGAGTATTCACGGTGTGCTTTTCCGTATAAAATTTTATCAGTTTTGCATACCGTTCACTTTGTTCAGTATCCAACCTCGGGTTTTGTTCCGCGATCCAGGACGATAACCGATCTGGCGGTTCCCGAGGCATCCAAAAGATATTGCAAATCAGTGAAAGTACCAATAGCATAACCACAATACCCAATACGTGGTTTTTTTGCGGTTCCCATTTTTTTGGTTTTCGTATCATAAAATTCTCCTTTTATTTATGGCGAGGGGCAGGATTCGAACCCGCAATTCCCCATTAATTTCACAGGGCGCTGTCTACCAATTCCGCCACCCGCGCCGTATTTCAGATTACTCCCCTCCCGTTTTCAGATCGTAACACTCTTCCCAAAGCGCCCCGTCGCATTCGTCACATGCGGGATGATCTTCACAATCCTTTCCGAACACATGGCCCGCAGGGCATTTGTTATTGGATGCCGGCTCTTCTTTTTCAATACCAGGTTTCTTTCCAGTGCCTTTACAAATCCGACAAACTTTTCCGCGGGAATTCTTGCCACTTCCGCCGCAGGCGACACAGGCGTCTTCATCCGGCGGATCGTCATTAGCATCTTCATCTGGCGGTTCAACGTCCTTCTTTTTCTTTTCCTCTTTTGGTTCCGGTTCTTCTTTATCCTCCGGCTCCTCCGCTTCATCATCAATCTCGTAAAACTTGTCTTTCAGCGCCTCATATGTAAGCGCGGAATCCTTGATAATCTGGTCAAGGTCAGGCATGGTATCAAGTAGCGAATCCGCATACTGCGATTTTCGCTCTTTGAAATCGATTCGGGAGGCCATTGCAAATGGTTGCCCGCCGCCGATCGTCTCCGACGAAAACCGGACTTCCAGGGTCAATCCTTCTTCCAAGTCTGCAAAGATTTCATAATCCTCGTCAAGGTCGATTTCTGCCTTCAGCATTTTTTGGAACATAGCATGGCTGATTGTCCATAACTGGGGTTTACTTTCCAGCTTTTTCCAATCTTCATTCCCCACTTTCACCGCAAGAGGATTGATTACATACAGCTGTCGATTGGAAGATTTCAGCGCCTGACTTTCATCCGTTGCGCCGTCCTGGTTCATAAGCCGGTTGCGCTCTTCACAGATGGGGCAGGGCAGGCCGAATGAACCGAGACAAAGGACCGTATCATTTCCGATATTCCGATGCGTCTTGAAGGGGCGGCGGTACCAGATATCACCCTTTCCTGCGATTGTGAAATCGCCGATGGTGGTTTTGTCCGGGTGTTTCTTATCCGTTACCGTGTACGGCAAAATATCAAACCGCACAATGGAACCCGGCGTTTCCTTAAATACGGAAATATCGGATGGGAGTGATAAATACCCGTAAGACGCCCCTGCCTTTTCCTTTTTAGAATGCGCGCCTACGCGCCCTCTAAAGGGATTGGTTCTTTTCTTTGCCATTAGTTGTTTCCTCCTCTTGTTTTATAAGTTGGTTGAAAAATTCATGCATTCCCTGCAATAATCCTTTTGCTTTGTTTTTGTGGTATATCTGAATCCACCACGGGATAAAACACGCCACTAAGATTATGACAAGCCCATATTCTGATAAAAATTCATTCATTTACATGCTCCGTTTTTGTTTTTCTTGGTAGTACTCTACTTTTTCCATTTTGTATGCCGATCTTGGATCACTATGATGTAGACAAACAACTCCACTCCCGTGATCCCGCGTATATTTCTTTTCTGCATGAAATGCAAATTGCCCATATGTTTTGCGCCGTAATTTCTTAGCAACTCTACCATTCATAATTTACCCCTTCGTCGTCCTGTTCAATTTCTTGGCGATTCCCGCCGTGCTTTTCTCTTCCCATTCCTTTGTCAAGTTCCGGGCAACGGCAGGGCCGGCAAAGTAATTCCGCTCGAATAACCGAACCAGCAATTCCAGGTCTTTTCGCCGCCCGTATATCGCCGCCTGCTGCGCAGAATCGGCGTAGTCGGCTTCGTACTCTGCGGCAATGTGGGCTGCCTTCGCGTGCTGGTAAAAGGAATCACGCCGATAATATGCTTCAATATCGCTGGCGTTCGGCTTCGCCTTTCCTGTAGTTCCTTCTGGGTCTCGATTTGCGACGTGGATTAAATCCGATCGCAAGTTTTTCACGTTTTCATGCGCTTTCTTCTCCAATGCGCGGAGGTGCTTTGCGAGCTTAATATATTTGTAACTTATCTGCCCACATCGCAGAATTTCCAC
>Ga0208647_1000459_pt1 | contig 11579 bp, 27 predicted proteins | sample AntAceMetag02UKA_FD_184765 | JGI IMG/M metagenome (GOLD analysis project Ga0208647, IMG submission 184765) | Saline lake microbial communities from Ace Lake, Antarctica - Antarctic Ace Lake Metagenome 02UKA (SPAdes) (version 2) | ecosystem: Environmental > Aquatic > Non-marine Saline and... | reverse complement strand
TTCACTAAAAGTGTTTAGAGGGTACTCTTCCTCTGGCTTTGGGAAATTACTACTAGCTACACCAGTAAAATGTAATCCTTCCTCCTCTGGTTCTAGGATAGAGTTGATTTTTTCAGAATGAAAATTACAAGTAGTGCAATCGTGTAAATAAATATTATGTGTGTCTAAACAATCTGCTAAGTATTTTATTGCTTCAATTATTTTATCTTGGTTCATATTATAATTGGGTTAAGAGTTCTTTATATTTAATTTCAATTCTTGGAGTATCTTTGTCGTAGTGTTTATTTACAGTTAGGGATTGTATTTGGTTGTCGTCATCCCACAGTATACCATTACCAGCGTCTAGTATTAGTTTATTAAAGTTGTCTACATCTCTTTTACGCTTATCATTGAAGTATAAATCTATTGTAAGTTCTACTGGCTTATTAGTGCATTTAATCTTACTAGCTGTCATTTCCCATTGATACTGTTCTTTTAAATCTTTACCTTTCTTCGTCATATACATTGTAGGGAAACTTCCTCTGCAAGCAAACCTATAAAGCGTCTGTGTTGATTTAGGATTACCCTCTAGCATTAACTTCATATAGATATTCTTTAGTTAATTTACTTGCGTGAGCGAAGTCGTGACAACGCCTACAAAGAGGAATAATATTACTAGGCTCGTCTGTACCACAAGCTGACTTAAAAATAATATGGTGTAAATCTACGGCAATTTTGCCACAGGCTTTGCAAAGGATAAAGTCTTGTTCTCCAATATTATGAAACTTCATATAGTCCTTTACATATTGCTTAGTCATACTAATTCTTTAAAATATCACCTTTCTCTGCACTAGCTAATAGCACTTTACGAGCATTAGCCATTTGGTTCTTTCTAGCTTCAGGACTCATTCTTTGTGAGATATAGACACCCCTAACAGAACCTAGAATAGTAATCTTATCTTTTATATCGTAGGGTTCCAGTATTTCTCTTATCTTTTGTTTTGCTTTATTCATATCAAAGTTTCTTGTCTTGTTTGATTAGTAATTCTCTCCATAGCTTGGTCGTAGTATTCCTTGTCTAGTTCACAGGCTGTTAAATCAAAGCCCATGTAGTGACATGCTATGGCTATGCTACCGCTTCCCATGTGAGTATCAAGTATCTTATCTCCTTCTTTAGCATAGTTCTTTAAGAGCCATTTATAGAGTGCTACTGGTTTTTGGGTGGGGTGTATATTATCAAAAGACATATAAGGCATTTTTCTATTAGACACATTCACTTTCTTTAGTGGCTTGTCGAATGAAGTATAAGCTAGTTCACCAGCAGAAAAATTAAATGTATTCTCATATTTTTTATCCCAGAATATCCATCCTCTACTACCTTTTAGATGGTCATAGTAGTTAGCACCCCATATAATCTGATTTTGTGAAACTCTAAAGAGTTCGTCAAAGTATTCTTTAGTTGGTGCGACATCCCAATCTTTTTCTTCTCTCTTTTTAATTCTCTTATTTTTTCTTTCTTTTGGTGTAGCTGTTATATTCATGATTGACTTTCCAGTTCCAAATGGAGGGTCTACAATGCAAAGCGAGTAATAATTATCAGGTGTTTCCTTTAACAGTTTTATATTATCGCAGTTATAAAAACTCATTCCACTTATATTTGTTTCTTCTCCACAAGTTTTATATTTCATAGAACCAATCTTTATTTTTGTATAAATCACTAAAATATTTAGCTTTAGTCATAAACGGTTTATAGTTTTCATTACACATTCTATTTACTGTGGCTACTGCTATATCTAATTCATCAGCTATCTCTGTTTGATTTAAGCCATCTAATAACAATTCGTGTACTTTTTCATAGTCTTGCTTTCCTTTTTCATCGTAATAAGTATCTCTAAGTGCATCAACTCTCAAATTTATCGTATCTGGCATTTCTGTATTTTTAAGATAAGCCACAGTTCTTGTGTTTAATTCAACTAGAGCAAATACATCTACATCACTATCTTCATATCTTTTGATATTCTTTTTTCCGTGTCTTTTAATATTAAAAATGTAAGCGTATGTTTTCTTTGACCTTTGAGGTATTTCTCTTGGCTTTTCTGTGGTCTTAACTTGGCATTTAAGTAATTTACCTTCAACATCTATAACAACATCGTAAGGTAATCCTTGCTCTGTTGTATAAGCGACTAGCCCTTTCATTATTAAATCGGCACACACTAGATATTCCCCAGCTACTCCCTTTTGTAGTTCGTTTGATATTGGCATATTGTATAATTATATTTAGCTATCTATATTATACAGTATGGGTTATATATTGTCAAGTCTACAATAGCTAACTCAAAGTGATTGTCAGGGTAACGAGCCATCAGGGTCATGTTGTCTTCGTTGGTTATTGTAAGCATATTAAATATCTTGTATTACTTCTCTTTTAAATATCTTGTATTACTGCACGGCGTTTTGCTAGCATAATAAACTCGTTCAATCTTTTGAACTGTGATTTAATTTCTAAATATTCTTTGTAGTCTACTTCTGCTTTAGCTAAGGTCTTTGCTTTGGCACTAGACATATCATTTTTAAGATACTCAGCTTCAATAGAAATCATCATAGCTTCATAGTTAGCTATCTTATTATCTAGTTCAGAACCGAGTAGGTTTATACGAAGTGCAACTTCAATCCAACTAGCAGGAGAAATAGCCTCGTTGTTACGAACTCTTTTCTCCATTTCTTCCATTATTGATTTGTATGTTTGCATATATTTTAGAATGGTATGGATTCTAAGATTTCTTCTGTTGTTTCAGGTTCTTTCGTTTCAGGTGTTTCAGGTGCTAAAGGGGTATCTTTACACTCTAAAGCTAATACACGCATTTCTAGCTTAGAAATCTGTGATTCTAAACTACCTTCTTTTTGGTAAGTTTGTTCTTCTCTTTCCATTGGTTGAGCCATTAGAGCGTCAGCTGCACTTGGTCTTTTCATCATAATGATATTGTAATAAGTAGTTTCTTTATTTTCTCCTGTAGTTTTGTCTTTGTAAGAGCCTGGAACTTCCTTGTAAGAGATTTGTACCATTTCTCCGTTAGCTTCCATTCCTAATGTTTTAAAGAATTGAAAGGCTTTTGTTTCTGTATTGTCTTTTTTTAGTTTCCAGAGTCCAAATGTTTTACCATCTGCTTTGATTGAATATTTAGTTGAACCACTAAAGTCTTTAGATGTTACTTCTTCTATGGTAATTACTTTTTCTAGGATTATATCTTTAGTTTCTTCTGACATATTATTTAATTATTTAGTGTTTAAAAAGATAGCTAATTTACTAATGTCTAGTTCTTCTAATCTCTGCTCTAAGATTATCTGCTCTATTTCTTTCTCCTTAGTTTCGTCTGCATATCCATAGGTATTTTCTCCGTCTGCTTCTTTTCCAACTACAACATAGTTAGTTTCTTTAACCTCTTTTATCTCTATTTGTTTTATGGTTATTTTGTACATATTTATTTAGTTATTAAAGTGGCTAAAATTGAAGCAAACATACAGAGTAACAAGCTAAATATTATAGACATTACCATAGTTGGCTCTAAGACGAATATAGCTAATGACCAAAAAACAGAGCAGGTTAGTTGCCAAAATAGTATTTGTTTCATATTATTTAGTTATCATTTTATTTAATTCTGTTGCTAAGTACAAACCTATTTGTGACATTTTTGAGTCTTCACTAAAAGCTGAATTTAGTTTTAACCTCGTTTCTAGTCCTTTTATTGCTTTGTTTTGTATATCCTTTATTTCTTTTTCTTTTGTGTCTTGTAAATCATCTATTTCTTTTTGTAATTGTGTTTTTCTTTTCCAATAATTACTTTCTTCTATTGGTTTAAGTTCTTTTTTTCTGTAAACTTCAAACCAATCATCTACTTCACATAAACAAAATTCTGCTTCTTTTAATGTAAATTCGTGGTGTAGGGTGACAATCTTTCCACGAACAGAATACTCTTTATTCATAGTTTTAGTTAGGTAAATTATCTTCTTCTTCTTTAGTTAGTTTAACTGTATCGTCTGGGAATGGGTCTTTAGGTTTAAGGGCTTCAATTATCTCTGCTTTCCATTCTGTTATTTCTTGCATAGCTTCTTTCTTTGTTTCACAACCTTCAACACCAATATCTAAACTTTCATAATCTAAACCATACTTTCCTAGATTGATTTTCCTTGTCATTGAGTATTTCATATTATCTATTTAATTGTGAATTATTTATTTTATCGTCTGTATAGTCTGCTTGTTCTCTATTTTCTAACTCATAACCATTATCTGTTGGTTTTAGTTGACCATAGCTGTATTGTTTCTCTGCTTGTTCAATTAGTTCGTCTTTTAGTTTACACATATATTTTTAGTTAGAAAAGACGAGAACCATTGAGCTGTCGGACTAAGGGTAATTGGTGTCAAAGGACTCCTCTATCCGTTGTCGTTTAGTCTGAATGGCTCGCCTCTCTTTTAATTAAAGACTTGCTCTATGTTTATTAATTATCTCTATCTTCTGCCCTTCAAAGCCTGCATTTACTTCATATAAGAAATTTGATACTGCTATATCTCTTTGATAAGCCCAAATATTTACAAAGATGAAAGAGAATACTATCAGTACATAGGCTATATATCTTCTTTTCTTATCTCTTTTTATGAAACCGTATTTTCTTGACAGAGGCATATGTTTATTTATTACACTAAGGTTAATTATTTAACTTCTTTTTGCTTTTACATTTACTATTACTACAAGTGCCATCTGTATTTCTATCAGCAAAACAGTAAGGACATTGTTTAACATCGTGTCCTTTACCTTTATTTTTTACCCCCATATTCTTTTTCATACATTTATTTATTACACTATATAATTAACTATCTAATAAATTCTCCATTTTCACCTTCTTCTTGTATAACTGCTTCTTTATAATCTTCTTTACAGTAGCCACAAAATGTTTCATTTCTATATTCATCTTTAAACATTACTGCTCCTTTATTTAATACTTTACTACAATTTGGACACTCTATATTTCTTTCAACTAATAGTGTTTTTAATTTATTATCAAACATATATTTATTATTTAACTATTTAGGCTAGGAGTAGAAGATAGTGCCGCTATTCTACCACTCCTGCCCTTTATAGTTCTTGACGATTGTCTAAGTCATCGTCTTAACTTATGTATATATAATAACAGTTTAAACAGAGCTTGTCAAGAGGTACTTATCCACAGTCTAAACTGGGCTTAGAAAAGGGATTGTTTATGATAAGCTAAAGCCCTTCTATTGATTTCTTCTTGGGTATAAACATCAGGACTAAGAGCCTCTGTCCATTTATAGCCTTTAACTTGTTTCTTTAGGTCATAGACCGTCTCAACGCAAGTACCGCTGTTAGAAGGGCGTAGGGTGCGTTCAGCGTTACTCTCCTTCTTACCCTCTCTATGAGCAATAGCGTGTACTTGATCTAAAGTAAGATAACCTCTTTCTTTTAGCTCTGAGTATATTTGAGATTTTAGAGATTGTTTCATACTATAGTTGTTTAAATGATTTAATTAGCTTTAATATAAATAGATTCCACGTTAAACCAGACTCAATCTTCATTTGTCTGAAAGTATTCCAAGTATCCTCAGACATCCTTATAGGTTTTATCTTGTATTGCTTTCTCATAAAAGTTTAGTCTGTTTGTCTTGTTCCCAAGCCTGTATTCTAGCTTTGGCAATTTTTACATACTCATCGTCAAGTTCTATTCCTATAAAATCAAAGCCCTCTAGTTTAGCTCCTATTCCAGTACTACCAGAACCCATATAAGGGTCAAGAATCGTCCCCCCAACAGGTGTGATTAGTCTGCATAGGTATTGCATTAGCTTTATAGGTTTAACAGTTGGATGAAAGTTAGCTGACACACTTGACCCCTTGTCCCCAACCCTTGTTGCACCATCTCCCTGCTCAACTTCTGTTTGGTCTCCGTAAGAATTAAGAGTGTTTTTTTTAATTTCATCAAACCCCTCTAGCCCTTTATTCCTTTCGCTCTTACTAGCTTTAGCACAATAGAAGAAGCGTGAGGCAGAGCCAGAGTTAGTTTCGTAAGGAGTTACATTACCACCTCCTATATTTATCTTATCACTTGCATCACCAGTAAAATGAGTCTTAACTCCGTTAGTTGTAGTATAAGGAAACCCCTCTACTACTTCATCTTCTCCCGAGTGGATTAGGTTAGCAGGGAATCTACCTTGTGTATGTGGTTTTAGTGCTGAACCTTTTATATCTGTATTGCCAAAAGGTTTTACTCCCTTAAATTCTTTACTACTCTTAGCTTCTAACATTTTATTATCATCTTCACTCATCCCCACCCTACACTCATCTATATTTATTCCACCTGTACCATATTTTAAAACATTACTAGCTACTGTCTTTTCTTCTAAAGGCTTTCTACATAGTGTCCATAGTTCCATAGCTGGTTTAAGAGCTGTTCCCCAGCCTTCGTATTTAGATGAGCCTTTGGTGTCCATATTATTTCCTTCCATTGCACCATAAGTTCCAGCTTCTTTTCCTGCTCTCTTAATTCTTCCTAAGTCTTCCCTCGCATTCCCTTGCAATTTATCAACTGCCTTTCCTATATTATGAGATTTGGGAAATCCTGAGCCATAAACCCAAGCGACTATATCTCTTATCTTAAATCCAGCGTCCTCAAGATTAACTGCCATTCTATGCTGTGTGCGTGTACCACAGGCTATTAGAGCGTGTCCACCATGTTTTAGGACTCTTAGGCACTCTTTCCATACTTCTACGCTAGGAACGTCATAATCCCATTTCTTACCCATAAAAGATATTCCGTAGGGAGGGTCGCAACATATGGAGTCTATGGAATTACTGTCCATTGTTTTCAAAACAACGAGACAATCTCCATTTATGATTTCTACTTTAGACATAATTTTTCAAAAGTTATTGATGATAATTTTTCTTTGTTTGTATGCATAGTGGATTTCACGTTAATTAAATTCTTCTACTAAATAATTTGCTCTAACTTCTATATGTGCGTCTTTCAATTTAGAGCCTTCTTCATTTATTAGTCTATGTATCTCTGAGTGGCAGTCCCTACAAACTAATATTAAGTCTCTGTTTTTCTCTTTACCTAGATTTCCATAGTTGCGGTGGTGTACTATGTTTGCTATTGAGCCACAGCAGAAACAGAATTTATTAGTTTTCAGAAAATTCTCTCTTCTAGTCTTCCAATGTTCAGATTTTAAATAACCTCTATAATTTTGACTGGTCATTCTATCTGGCATTATATACTTCTTTGGTTTCTTTTTCTTTACTACTCCATTCATTATTTTGAACTTGTTATTGTAATAGGTTGTCTTACATCCAGTGCAAGCATAGTAGGCAGTATAGTAGTAGCTCTTTTCAAGTTTCTTTTCCTTGAATTTACATTCCTTCTTAATTACTGGCGTACCACACTTCCTACAAGGGTCTCCTGTATTGTTTATTTTTGTTTTCATACTTTTGGCAACTCCTTATAGTAATTGATTTCAAGTTTGACCTCGGAAGAATCATCTACCCAAGTACCAAACCTTAGACGAGCGACAGTCCCATCATTACATTTAAATACATCAAAGTCCTTGTAAGGTTTATTTTTTAAATTAGAAGGGCTATATATATTCTTATCATTCTTTCCCTTCTTAACATTCTTGTATGTGGTTATTTGTTGGTTACCAGCTGGTTGCTCGTTGGTTACCTTGCTGGTTACACTTTGGTATTCTTCCCATTTATTTACCTTAATCAAGCTAAATTTGTTGTTACTCTTGATGGTTAATCTGCTGGTTGATTTTAGGTACTTTATTGCAGAACGGTACTTTTGGGGTGTCATACACAATTCTTCACAAGCCTTTGTTCTTCCAGTGATAAATTCTCCATCTTTTACTAATAATTCTTCTCCATTAAAAGGAAAAGTATGTTCTTCGTGAGTGGCTTTTAGTAAACACCACATCCATACTTTGAAGTAGTTTGAGTTGTCAAACACAGAACTGTCCATTGTTTTTCTGTGTATTTTTATCCAGCCTTGCATAAATTTCTAATAAAAAAACCCTAGACGATGGAAACTATCAGGTTTTCGGAAACCTGTGTCTTGCGACAAATCCCATCGTTTAGGGTTCTTTGAATATAAATTGTATAGTTTCCGAAATTCATAGTGCTTATAGAATACCACACTAAAATACCTTTGTCAAGTAGTAAATTAAAAAGTTATCCACTTGACTTATTCTGGCTATTAGTATATACTACTGTTATCAAACGCTAATTGTGTTCTGTATCTAAAGCATTGGAGAGCGTATAGGGTCTATGGGCAATAGCTCAAAGAAAACTAAACTAACTCTAAAGGGTGCAGTATTCAGTGAGAGTTTAATCATAACAGATTGTCGTTTATGATAAAACAAACTAAAACTAAATGCTTTATAGGCTAACTTTTTGTTAGTTTTTTTTTATGCAAGAAAAAGATATAGAACAGTTTGAAGACAACGAATGGTACAGACCTAAAATGAAAGGTTTTATTCACGAATGTTGCGACTGTGGGTTAAAACATAAAGTAGATTTTAAGATTTGGAATGATGATGTAGACGAACCTTATGTAGAGATTAGATTTAAAAGACTAGAAAAGTAAGGGTATGCACTGTATAGAACTACAAGACAAAAGAAAAGAATTTAGGCTAGCTATGGCTAAACTTCCTTGGCAAAGAAGAAGCCTAGAGTATTCTTATGGAATGGATTTTATGACTACAATGGATAATCCTACTAAATCTACCTACTGGCTAAACCTAACTAAGATAGACAAAATAATAACCGAGCTAATAGTTTTAGAAGATAAGTCCATATGTGGAACACTATCTTCACAATAACATCAGTCTGGTCTATAAGATCCTATGAATCAAAATTTAGTAAAATTTGGTGAGTTTCTAAAAGAACTCCGACTAAAAAAAGAACTTAGCTTACGCGAAATTTGTAGGTTAGTTAATTATGACCCGAGTAATTGGAGTAAAATTGAAAGAGGTGTCCTGTCTCCACCCTCTGACATTGAAACATTGAGGAAATGGACTAAAATTCTTGGAATTTCCAGTAAACCACAAGATAAACAAAAGTTCATTGATAGTGCTATGATAGCTCAAGGCATCATACCTAATGATATTTTAATAGAAAGTAGAATTGAACTACTACCTGCATTCTTTAGAACTCTTCGTAACAAAAAACCATCAAAAGAGATGAAAAATCTCTCAAAGAAGAAATTGAATTCCTACGAGGATTAGTAGAGAAACTATCTAATAATAGTGGTACTAAAGTAATTGAGATTATCCAGGAGAGAAATTACACTCAACCTTGGTACCAACCATATTACAATTGGTCCCATAGTAACGAAAATATGTTGTTCTATTCAGGCACACCAGATAAAAATGGAAATACTCTAACAGTAACAGACGGTTCTGGTGCAACTAATTTTAGTGGGATAGAAACATACTAATTTATTCTTTGACCCTGAGTTTTAAATAGATTATCTATAATAATATGACAGCAACTAAATATCCATCAAGATTTATGGTATTAGGAGTTCACGGAACACCAATACCTATTACATATCTTCAACCAGATAATGAAAAGGATAATCCTTATGTTACTTATGATTTTGATTTAGCAGTAGAATTAGCCACAAAAGGTCAGATTGATACTGATTGTCCACACGAGATTGTAATTCTGTCAACCTTAATGGAAGGATTTGACCCAGAATTATCAGATACACCAGCTTTTGATTACGTACCTAGGCATATAATGGCTATTGAAAATGCTATACAGAATGCAGAGGAAGTAGGAAGAGCAGTGGAATGTATGTCTGATAAAGAAGCTGAACTTCAAAGGATTAAGGACGCTATAAATGTAGTAGTTAGTTATAGTTAGATTATCTACAAAGGAGAACTTTAGTGCCTAACCTTAAATGGTTGGCAGAGGCGGACTATTACTATAGTCCTCCCTTATAGATAAGTTATGCAGTACCCAGAAGGAGACAAAATAACTACTAGATTAGTTTGGTTTATCTTAATTATACTTTTTGCAATAGGAACATATTATGCTTTTACAGGATAAACTTAAACCAGAGACAATTCTATGGATAAAACAGTACCAGGAAGAATTAAAGAATCCGAAACTAAAGAAACCAAAGAACTGGTACAAGTCTGCAAAAACTGTGGTAAAGAATATTATTACTTAAATCTTTATAAAGGACACTGCGTTAATTGTTTAAATAAAAAACTATGTCAAAAGAAGAAAAGCACGTACTCAACGCTGAAGAGCTATCCCCAGAAGACAAAAAGAAATTCAAAGACTACGAAAAAAGATTAGAGAGTTTTCAAGAAGCTCTACAAAAACTAGAAGATAAATACCAAGTAAGAGCCCAGATGAGTTATAGAATGGTTTATGCTGACTTAAAACTATATGATAAAGCCCAAGACCACAAAGAAGCTATCGACAAAAAGGTTGATGAACAAATCAAAGAAGCCATTGATAAAACAACTAAATAATAATATATGCCAATTAAAAAAAAGACATCAAAGAAATTAGTATCCAAAACAACTAAAAGAATAAAGAAGGTACTAGAACCTATTATTGAAGAACCTAAATTTGTTATCCGTAATGGTGTAAAGATAGCAAGACTACCTAAACACGACAAAGAACTATTAAGAGGTAAAGTAACCTTAGTTTAATATGGCAGAGGTACAGACAGAAAGACAGAAAGCACTAGCAAAAGAGCTCATAGCTAACACTAAGAGGGCTAAACCTTTGAATAAAAGTGAGATGTTGGAGTCAGTTGGATATACTAGAAATACTGCAAGACACAAAACACCCGATATAATCAATGCTCCAGGAGTACAGAGAGATGTATTACCAGTAGTAGAGAAGATGATTAAAGCAAGGGATAGGGCTATAGACTTATTAGCTGGTAAGGAAGAGAAAGCAAACTACTCTGATATTACTGGTGGAATTGATAAACTTACTAAGAACATAGAACTATTAAGTGGTGGGGCTACAGAGAGAAAAGAAGAAGTTTTAAACGAAGAACAATTAAATGAAATTCTCAAAAGAAGATCAATTAAAGATATTACAGACAGGGAGGCATAGTCTAGTAGACTTTAGTATTGTTACTAATAGAAGATATAAACCTGCTAATATCCATGAGACTATAGCTGATAAGTTAGAAGCTGTAGAGCGTGGGGAAATTAAGAGGTTAATGATATTTGTCCCACCTCGTCATGGTAAGAGTCAACTTGCTACTATTAACTTCCCTGCATGGTATTTGGGTAGAAACCCTGATAAGGAAGTAATAACTGCTTCTTATTCTGCTGAGTTAGCTCAAGACTTTGGTTCTAAGACAAGGGAACTATTTAAAGATGATATATTCCAAAAGATATTTAAAACAAGATTAAAAGCAGATGAACAGAACAAGGCTAAGTGGAAGACTGACAAGAGTGGAAGTTATACAAGTGTAGGTATTGGTGGTGCTATCACTGGTAGGGGTGCTGACCTACTCATCATTGATGATCCTATTAAGAATAGAGAAGAAGCTGAGAGTAAA
>Ga0208647_1000455_pt1 | contig 11662 bp, 26 predicted proteins | sample AntAceMetag02UKA_FD_184765 | JGI IMG/M metagenome (GOLD analysis project Ga0208647, IMG submission 184765) | Saline lake microbial communities from Ace Lake, Antarctica - Antarctic Ace Lake Metagenome 02UKA (SPAdes) (version 2) | ecosystem: Environmental > Aquatic > Non-marine Saline and... | reverse complement strand
TGCGTCGTAGTCGGGCCTAGGTTCGCCTAGGTTCGGCTATGTCCTAACAATAGGGCAAGAATAGGAAGGCAAGGCTATGGAATTAAACGGAATCGTTAATGTGAGAGACGATGTTTTCACTATTGCACGTGGAGGGTTCACCGTGCACGTGCGCTTGCTTGACGTGAGCGAGGCTAAAGGGTTCGGTGTGTGCGTTACTGTGACACCCGTTGCGGGTGGCGGCTTAATCACTGTCGGCCCGGGAGAATTGGGCAAGGTAACGACATGAAACGCACAGAGTATCGTTCGACTAATGGAATTACTTGCGAACAATGCGACATGGTATGGGATTATTGCCAATGTCATATCGTATGGATTAAGAATAGGAAGGTGACGACATGATTTATTCACGTGATGGGATTATGACAGCACAGCGCGCTAACCGTATCGGTCAATGGTGGACGTGGATTATCGGTAGTGACACCGTAGAATTGCACACGGACTTTGATGTTCTGGAGACATGCAAGTTGGGTGGCAATAGGCAATTAGATTTTACTACGTGGTTAGATACTGTGATTTAATCTAGTTTCACGGTTAGGCACTAGTTCACGCTAGTGCTTTTCCGTGCACTTAGATTAGGTGCATAACAGAATAGATAGGATTAGATTATGTATACAGGGTTCAAGAAAGACGTAGTGGATAGTGGAATCATGTCCAAGGTTGAGATTATTCCGGTTAGTGGTCCACCCATGGCGAGTGAGGTTAGTAGCGTGGACAACACGCCAGAGGTCACCGTTACCACGCCAACATTTACTATGTTAGGTGTGTCGTTTCGCGACATGCTTATCGGCGGCCTAGTGGCCGTAGGCAAAGATGACACGCTTCCCGTACTCACGGGAATAAAGTTTGAATGGTCCAATAACGAGATCACTGTGATTACTACCGACCGTTACCGTATGGCGATAGGTGTGACACGGAAAGAATCGTACGCGGTTACGGTAGGTGAGGGGGGGTTCTTGTTGCCTCGCACGGTGGCTGCCGAATTGGTTAAGGTGTTGCCTAAGAAAGTATCATGGAATAATAGTGAGCATGACATGGTTACGGTCACACTCGTTGGTGACACGGTAACCATTGAATACGGGGACCCGGGTGAGCGTATCGTGCGACCCGTGCGAACTATTGACGGTGAATTCCCGAAATGGCGGTCGTTAGTGCCAACGGATGAGATGCTGTCGCAGGGTAGCGTTACGTTCGCGTCCTACAACCCGACATATCTGGCGGATGTCGCGAAGATCCCTCACTGGAAGGATGCACCCGCAAGGTTCAGGTTCACTACTAATGTCAAGCCTGCCATGCTTGACTATGTGGAGGCACATAACGGCGTAAGTGGGATTACTTACTAATGCCGGTGCGAATCACGGGCTAACTTTTGGTGCATTACCTTAGGTCACCCGCTTATAGTCGGGCGAGTGATCTTTGGTAGCATACCAACTAGGTACGCTAAACAGATCAGAATAGAGGGAGTCATTATGACTAAGACAATACGGTTCGACGACGGTTCAACTATCGAACAAAGTTGGAGTGGCACCATGCACGGTGGTGGCTTGGCAATAGAAAGGCTGCGACTTATCATGGCTGCGAGTGCGCTGACCTTCAACATTGAGCACGGCTACCAAGTTACCCGTAACGGGTGGCAGGCTGCAATGGGTAACGTTATTGAACCGTTAACGGGCAAGACGTACAAGCGTAGCAAGAAGGGTAAGATTGAGGCTCTGCATGACTGCTACCGAATGATTAACGAAATTGAAAAAAACGTTACCGTCACTGATGACGGTGAAGAGTGACCGTGTAAACGGGCAGGCTTCGTGGCCGTGTCTATGGGTATCAGCCCTAGGGCATGTCAAGCACTAGTCTGGCAGGCTAGTGCGAGAGCACGTAGCATTAGAGACACATAGCGAAATCATTACGCGCACTAGCGGATAGTGTGCTACACTAAAAACAACTTCGCTTTGGAAAGCGAAAAGTGCGGGGTCCGAAGGGAAGCGGACCCTGCACTACCACCACCAAAGGATAGGAAAAGGATATGAATAAAATAATGCGAACCACAGCACGATTCGGTAGCAATACCACCACCAGCACTTGCGACCATGTAATGGGTGTGTATGGATTATCTGAGGCACAAGACATTGTCGCCGTGTTTAACGGCACGATTAAAGCGGGCTTCTCAGTGGTAAGTTACGAGATCATTGAGAGTCACCGTGTAAACGTTGAGTGTGGTGAGTAGCATGAGCGAAATTTACCCGAAGGGAAGTGAGTGACATGACTGACGAGATGATGGTGAAATATTTACTCAGTCGCAGAATGTACCTTAGCCTGTGTAAACACAAAGGCTTCGAGCCCAGACCGCAACCATACGTGGACCCTGCCATGATGGAGTACGCACGTATCGCAGTGGAAGCGTTGGGTTACGATGAGGAAGTACTAGACGATCTAGAAAAGGAAGGTGAACAGGAATGATTACAGCACTAGTAATGGCAGCAGCCTTGACGTTTACACCGGCAGTCAGTGACGACGACTGGTTCGATTACCCCAACCCAACAGTAAAGGGGCAACAGTTACATGACTCACCCATCTCCCTGTATCAGGGCAGGTGGTACGTTGAGGAGGATAACGCTTTGCGTTACTGTATCCGGCAGCGTGAATCCATGCATGCGTACGGTGCGAACACGGGCGCGGGCAAGTACCGTGGCGCATACCAAATGTCGAAAGAGTTCAAGAATGGTATGGCGTGGATGATACAGAAAGAGATGCGCGACGAAGGCGTACCGAAGAAGCAAGCGATACATGTGGGACGTGCGCTGAGGGCGACACCTGCTAACAAGTGGGCCCCTTACTACCAAGACAAAGCGTTCTGGTTGGGCTGGGCTAAAGGGCAAGGTCGTGAACATTGGGACGCAACGAATTGGAGCGCGAAATGTTGAAGATACCATTCAAGAAACGCAAGAGAGTACAGCAAAACCCAATGATACCAACGCTTTTCGGGGCACTGTTTACACAGGGCACATCCGACTATCGGGGTATCCCAACCACAGTATGTCCATGTGGCTACGACATGTTCATTGCATGCGTCACGTTTGATGATGAGGAAAGATCCGTTGCAAGTTACGTGCTTGATAGTGCTTGTGCTTTGTGCGGATCTCTAGTAACATTACCAACACCGATAGATTACGAAGAAGAGGGAGAATGTGATGAGATCAGAACCTAGGTTCATTTACAGGGTACAGACGTACCAGCGTGACCCGATTGAGGGTTACAACGTGACGGTGACGGAGTGGAGTGACGAGAACTACACGATACTCGCTTCAGCACCGGGACGTAACGGTCACGACATCATCATTGATGATGACGAGTTAGGTTGGGACACGTTCCCTAGTGACGAGGAGATCGAACGAATCATTGAAGAACGATTGGAAGAAAGATTCGAGAACCCGTCATCTATCACGCACCTAATAGAGAAGGGAGAATTGTGATGAGTTCCTTCGAGACAGTAGTATGCGATTACTGTGGCGACGTGAACCAAGGCCCAACAGTGCCAGACAAATGGATCAGTGCGGACGGTGAGCACTTCTGCACCAAGTTCTGTGCTATGATATTCTGGCAGTACTACTGCAAGGGTGAATACATTGGGGAGTTGATCTGATGAGTACCACTTACGCTTCAGTGGACTGGAGTCAGGCTTCCTGCCTAGGCACCGACCTCACCTCCTTCTACCCGGAGGAGGCGGGGCTCGCCGTAGGAACCAACCGCATGCTTCGCAAGATATGTGCGGGCTGCCCTATCGTTGATGGCTGTGCGTCGTACGCTATTACGAATGAGCAGCACGGTTTCTGGGGTGGGCTGACACCCACCAACCGTTGGGATATACGCAAACAGAATGGCATACCTGAGCCTGTGTTTGATGACTTCCTTGGTCGCATAGATTACGCACCTGTCGAGTACAGTACGGTGGATGAGTACTGATGCAACCACGTATCAGCGAGATCAGGGAGATCGTGAAGATCCTTGACAAGGAACATGATGACGTTGAGGCACTGGCTAAGGCCGTGCTACAGCGGGCCTTCGACATGGCTGAGGAACGTGACACGTTCGTTGTACTGCTACGTGACACCGTGTTGAAGGACTTGTTCGTGTTCGGTTTCTACGACACAATGAACCGTGCAAACAAGGCGATAACCACACTGCCTGCACCCACACCGGGTGCGGACACGTGGGGTGCAAGGAAAGTCATTAAGGGGATTTGATGACACAAGAGAGGGGCACCGTGTAAACGGTGCCCCCTTTTTTTTTGCCTAAAACTAGTCAACCCTCTCCCAAGGGTTATCTCCACCAAGGAAAGCAACCATGAACTCCATGTAACGCTGGTCACGTCGTTGAATAGTTCTCACCGACACGCCTTCTTCTTCCGCGATAACATCTTGCACGTCTGCCGCAGGATTGTCGTACATTCGCTTCAGGAAGTGCTGCGTCTGTGTAGGCTGATGATGGTACGCACCACGCACGTCCACTATCATGGCTAGCCTGCTGTTGCCTTCGGCTGGTGCTGCTTGACTCTTGGGCTCATTGCTCATAGCCCCAGCACCACCGCTCCAGTCTTCCGTATCGAAGATGCTAGGCATCAACTCGCGTATCATTCGCGGGTTGTAGAAGCAGAAGTCTGAGTACTCTGCACCCGTTATGCGTTTACGTTCCTTAGCAATGATCTTCAGGGCTGCCCGTTTACACGACAAGCGGAGCATGTTCTGCCCCAACTTCCCTTTCTCACGCCACTCTAAAACTTTCTTCTCATGCGTCACCATCCACATGTACGCTTCAGCGATCAGGTCAGCCTTCTCCACGAGGCTGCTACTACGGGACGCACCTGTTGCTAGGTTCGCACCTTGTCGAGCCAACTCGTATTCTTTCGGGAGAAAATCGTTCATTACCATGAATACATGTCACCTTCCACTACGAATGATTTGTTTACTATCGGGATGGGTGTCGGGGTAACAACGTCACCGTCTACGTACAGCATGGCGAGGCCTTGCTGCCAGTTGAATGTCTTCGTGTAACTCACCTTCACTGGGTCCATAAGGTTGCCTGCTTCCATACCGAACAGGGTTTTCATGCGCTGCCCGTAGATACCTGTCGTGTATGGGACGAGGCCAAGCCTGTGTGTGTGCCCGCATACTACGTTCATGCCTGTCTTTTTGACGAGGCCTGCAGCGGTAGTGCCAGCGTTTTGTGACATGCCCGCTTCGTCACCGTGTAGTGCTAGCCAACCGGGTGCAACCTCGTACGCTTGACGGTGGTGGGTGATACCTAGTTCGGGTAGTCTCCAAAAGTTTTCTATCTCTAACTCTGGTAGGCCGGATAGTCCGGGCATGCGACGCATGACCTGCTGGTAGAGGCGGTCGGTGTGATTGCTGCGGATCGTGTGGTCTACTTGTAGGTCTTTGAATACTTGTACGGTTGCGTCACGGTCGCGGGCTATGGTCCCTTCAAATTCTAGGGCTGTACCTTCAGCCCATTTGCTCATGGTTTGAAAATCCTGCTCGTCACCTACTGTCACTACTGTGTCGTTCTTTGTTTTGATGTCGTTAATCATTTGCGCTACGGCTGCGACTGCGGCCTCATCATGGTATGGAACTTGAAGATCAGAGATCACTACTATGCGTTTCATTATCCCACCTTGTGTTGATCGTTGAGGATTGCTTGATGAAAGTTTTTCCCACGAACAGTAAAACTGAAACTGAACCGCCAAACATCTAGCGTGTGCATCGTGAATCCGGGTCGGTTATATTTCTTGATAACACGTTTCATTCGGTGTCTCCCTCGTCGTGTAAACATTCACATGTCCATGTCTTATCGAAGTACACTATTACCTTCCGGCAGTTGTCATGGTACTGCGTCATGCAGTAACCACACTTACGTACCGTGTCAGGCACAAGGAGCCAATGAACGGCACGTCATGCACGTGTAAACGGATGGTGGGTCCGAAGGAACGAAACCGTTTTTGCATTCGGTACACACACGGTAGTTTCTTAATGTCACGAAATGTTTGTCGGCCATGTCTCAGCCCTCACCATCATAGCGATAACAGCATAGTTTGCTATGTCTAGCAGACTGTCGTCTATTGATTCGTTTTGTGGTTCACCTTCCGCATGGTAATTCAGGTGCTTGAGTCGTTCCATTTTGTCGTTCATGCGAACCAGTAAACCGTTGAGTTGGCCACCGGGCGCGTTGTTAATGTTACCGGGGCCGTAGTCTAACTGTTTACTGATGAGTACGTCTTCCATGTATTTATATATTGCCCTAGCATCGGCACTAAACAGTTGCATGTCGGTCATAGTGGATCTTCCCTCCGACTCGATTGTTCCCTCACTACGCCGTCCGGATGATGCCACTTCACCTTCACCCATCTGATCGCGGTTTCAACGCGTGATCTGCTTACTAATTCACCACGAGGTTCTAACCACCTGTACCCATCCCGCACCACAGAGACACCGTGAATGTTTTCAACTATGTCTAGGCACCGCACACGCTCAGCCTCAACAGCAGCGTTGACAGCCACGACGTGATCCTCGTACTTAATCCAACTGCCGTTCTCGTTGTCTTCATAACCGAAATTGTTGGTCATTCTGTAACGCGGCAACTTGATCATGTTGTTTCCTTTCCCTTTGCTTTTTGGTGTAAGCGTGAAAGGTTTCCCGTTTTGTATAGCAAACCCTTCTGCACTCCACAAGTCAGGCATCTCAGTAAAAACATTCCTCCGGTGGGTCGCAGCGTTCAAGGGTGGCTAACTCATCCAAAGTCTTTCCGGTATCCCAATGAACCAAATAATTGTCCCCAGCCATCTTTGCGCCAATCTCGTTGTAGTAAACAGTGTAAGGGCCAAATACCGTCCCTGTTTTGTACGTACCTCGCACCCACTCATGCTCTTTCAGGGTAGGAATCAGTTCGGCGGGGGTAGGTGGGATGTAGAGAGTGAGATTTTTTCCGGGGTGCGTCCCACCTATATCCATCGGTGTGTGCCACCGCACATCGAAGGAAGTCGCATGTTCAAATAGATTAACGAACTTGACAACACCAATCGAACCATCCCGATGTGTCACCCGATCCCCAACCTTGAACTTTGCTTCAGGTTTGTCTGCTAACTGCTTGAGTAGGTCACGAACCATGTCCTCTACCACTAGACGTGCACCGATCTCGCTGTGTAGTTGATCTTTACATTTCTCCAAAGTCAAGGTGTCCTTGATGCTGTTGTAATCGTACCAGTGGTCAATGCCTTCCGCTACTCCAAGTTTCTTCTTGTACTCACTCTTTCTCATAGTGGGTCCTCTCCGTTGCGCCTAAGCCTTTCTAGTCGAAACTTCTGCACAACCTCATCCGCTAGGATCTTGTGGATCTTACGATCCTCATTCCATAGTGTCACCCGTACAGCGACACGATCCAGTAGGAACCCTAACGCCACGAAGCCTACCATTGCTAGTGTAAACAGTAACCATCCCATTACAATCCGATCCTTTCTCGCAAACCGTCCGGCCCTTCTTCCATAACAATGTCGTTCACGTCTTTCCCTTCCGGCATGGTGACCACGACAGCCACATCTATTGCTTGCACTATCTTCTTGGCTAACTCTTGACCTGCAGCGTCACCGTCAGCAAGGATGAACACTTTGCGGTAGTCTTGAAACGCCCTACGGTATGATGCCTGCCACGTTTGTGCACCGGGTACACCTACTGCTGGTATGCCACAGATCGTTGACGCAACGATGGCATCCATCTCCCCTTCACATATGGCGATGAAGTCGCTACGTTCAGCGAAAGCGTTCACGTTATACATGTGGGACTTGGCACCTACCCGACTCAAGTACTTAGGGTTAGTGTTCGCGTCAATAGACCTGAAGCGCATCTCTACGACCCCACTAGGGGTCACGTAGGGGATGCTTAGACGGCCTATCATGTCCTCATGCCCTATCATGGGGTGGGATACGAAACCTAGCCTGTGCTTGGCTGCTGCTTCCTTCGTGATTCCACGGGCAGTGAGGTACGGTCCTGCTTCATCTATCTGGTTGGAGTACGTTTCTGTGGCTATCTCTAGGGCTAGCCTTGCGTCGTTAGATAACATGTGCCCACGTCTTCCGTAGTACTATCTTGGACAGGTGAGTGGCGGTAATGCCGTAGCGTTTCATTAGTTCTGGACCGTTACCGTCATGGTTCACGCCCTTACTGGATGAGCGACGGTACTCTTGGCGTATCTGCATGATGTCCTCTTCGGTGAGTTTCGAGTTAGAATTCTTCTCGCCACTCTTGAAATGGTACGGCTTGTTCGTTGTTAAGTATAGGTGTTGTGCGTTGACGCACTGTTTATTCTCGCATGCTGGTATCACCCATTGTCCTTTAATGTCTTCATTGAGTAGACCGTTGCGTTGTGTAAACAGCCAGCGTGTCGCTATCACGTCACGCCCACCGGGTAGGTACTTGCGTGGCCTACCATCTTGGTAGAAGTGACCGTCCCATTCAACGCAGTCACCTTCTAAGCCTTGGGGGTTTGTAAGATCTTCCATTACGCTTGTCTCTGCCACCTGAACGGTTCCCTCCACTTGGTGTTTCTCCTCCAGCAATTTGTTCACACTTTCTGACTGCATCCTTAAAACCTACCCCTTCGTACGCCATCACTACATCTATCGCGTCACCTTTGAAGCCACATGCGTGACAGAAAACGTAGTTACTTTCCTCGCTCACACTGGCACTGTTGTGCGTGTCCCCATGCTTGGAACACTTAACTGATTGGAAGCCACCCCTAGGTGCGGGTAGTTCCCATCCGTAGTGTTCCAGCACAGGCCATATGGAAAACTTTGGTATCTCTGTCTCAGTTTTCCTCATCTTCGATGCTTTCCACTGTGTCATTTGATAGCAGCAAATCTTTTAACTTACCCATCATGTTCTCCTTATTAGCCGTAGTAACGAAATGAAAGTCTCATTCGTCATTGTTATATGGCTAGAGCCTACACTATGGCGACGGTTTTTGCGAGCCACCACGCCGATGGAGTCTGTTTTATATTTGTCAGCATAATGTTCAGCCTCCACTTCAGCCTGCCTTAACCATTCATGGTAGGCGTTAGCCTTCACGTCCTTCGCTTCAACGACGATCACGATGTCATCGAACTCTATGGCTAGGTCACCGATGTCTTTAGCCCCGGCACGGGGTAAACGTCTAGCCTTGAAGCCTTCATTATTGTAGTAGTCTTCTAAGGCGGACTCGTATAGTGAGCCTTTACGCTTGTTGGCTGCACTCATGCTACGTCCACGAGTTGCATGCACTCAGGGTTGTAGTTGAGCCACACCGCATCCGTACCACCCGGAGAGGCAGGACCGTAACGGTTCTTCACTGCACAGGCAGCCATGAGGCCTTCAGCCTCAGACGAAATCGTTACCACTAGGCTTGGTGTCTGTGAAATCTTTCCATGCAACGCACTACGTGGCGGGCACGGGTAGCCGGGTACCGCCTCACTAGTGTGGTGTAGCACTAGGATGGCTGCGTTCGTTTCACGAGCCCACTGCTTTACTTCTTTCATCAACGTGCGTAGGGATGAGAACTCGTCACCGTCACTGAAGGACACGTCAACAGCATTATCAATAACGATCAGTTCGGGGTAGCATCCTTGCGTTTCAAGGTACACTTCTATCTCTTCGTCAAGATCTTTCAACGTGGGGCTAGCGTCGAAGTTCCACTTAATGTGGGACACGTTGTCTTCCAGCATCTTCGTTGCCCACTCAGTGTTGTCTACCATAGCGTCTTCCATGAGTGACTGTGGTTGTCCTGTGGACATGGCTAGTGAACGGATAGCCATTGTTGTCTCATGTGAATCGGCACTGGTGTACAGGGTGGGTACACCTGAACGTAGGGCGATAGCCAAGGCGAGGGTGGACTTACCTGACCCCGGTGGGCCAGCAATCATGGATACTTCACCACGACGAATGGATATGGACTTGTCGCTCCATGCTTTGAATGGCATTGGTATAGCCATGCCACCACGTTTAACGTTGTTGATTGCTCTGTCTAAAGATCTCATAAGTCCTCCTTCCAAGGATTAAAAGAGAGCAGTTTCCACTCGTGCTCAGGAGACACAACCCGACTAGAAGGAGGGTTAGCCGGGGAAATTGTTGAACTCTGGTGTGCCACGGTTCAGGAAGTTGGGGGCGCATTGACCCGGTGTCCCCTTCGCTGTCGGGCACATCCATGCTTTCCATGGACCCTTGGCACTAGTGCCACTACGTGCTGTCATCGGCCCGTGTGCACAGTTAGGGATCGTTGCTGAAGCGAACGGGTTAGCGTCAGGTGCTGCTGGTGTCGCTGCTGCGGGTGGCGTAGGTGAAGCCTCATGGAAGGGTGCTAGGGGTGCAGCATTACCGACGGCCTTAGCGAGTTGGATCGCTTCAAGGTCACCTTCAAGGTCATCAATGAGTTCTTGACGGGCCTCTTTGTATTCCTCCATTGAGTAGCCTTGAATGGTTCGCAAACTGTCAACTATCTTAACCGTCAACTTGTGACGTGGTTCTTCATGCATGTGATGCTCCTTCGGTTAGGTCCGACTCGAAGTCGGGGGCGTACTGCATATTGCCCTGAGTGTAGCACGAGTCTTTCGCTTCACACGTACTGCACCAGTTTGTTGTGTTGGGAATGAATATCCCAGCGTCAATCATCTTCTTCGTGTCTCTTAACCACCGGCTCACCATTTTGGGTGAGTACTGGTCAAGTTGATAGATGTTATCTAACACTCCGGTGCGAGCCATCCAATACGACCCATACTCAGGTGCTTCTCCGTATTGTTCTAGCATCGCTAACCTGTAGACTGCTAACTGTAGGCCACTCTTGGGTGGCTGACCTGTCTTCAGGTCTATGATGATTGTTTTACCTGTGTTGCCGTCAACCATTACTCTGTCAATGAATCCTTTAAGGATCACATCTCCGGGTATTTGTACTGCCACCTGTAGTTCAATACCGGGTGTACCGTCGGGTGTTGTCCAAATGTCTAGGTGTGGGTTGGTCATGCGGAAGTTGTACCAGTTGTGTACGAACTCTGGTCCTTTTGCTTTCCACCAAGTGTCATCTTCTTTGTTCGGGAACTTGGTTGTTTTGCGTCCACCTGCACGGAACACTGTGCCTGCCGGTTTGCTTGCTACGTCTTCGTCGAAGTAACGGTGGAACTCGTCTAAGCCTGCTTGGTATGCTCTTGCACTCATGCGGATGCTCCCTCTTTGTCTTTGAGTAGCATCCAGTCTATTGCTTCACTGGCTGCGTGTACTGCTGAACCTCCGGTGAAGTACCATGCTGAGTCGTTGGTTTCTACGCCTATGATTTTGGTGAGGCGGTATAGTTCCCCGCAGGCTAAGTATTTGGTGAATGATGAGTAACTTAGGTAGGGTAGATCGGTGAGATCTACCGGGACTTCCGTGATTGTTAACTGTTTCTCCATAGGTGGAATGGTACACTAGGTGGGGTTCTTGTGGGAGTCAGACACGCCGTAGGTGTGTGTGATGTAGATCACATACCGAATGGCTTACGTTAGCCTGCAGGTTAGTATTATACTACGAACGAAGTGAGTTACGTTACCTGAGTAACCGGAGCGAAGCGGAGGTTA
>Ga0208647_1000453_pt1 | contig 11668 bp, 17 predicted proteins | sample AntAceMetag02UKA_FD_184765 | JGI IMG/M metagenome (GOLD analysis project Ga0208647, IMG submission 184765) | Saline lake microbial communities from Ace Lake, Antarctica - Antarctic Ace Lake Metagenome 02UKA (SPAdes) (version 2) | ecosystem: Environmental > Aquatic > Non-marine Saline and... | reverse complement strand
CAATGATTAATGGAACACTCAACTTTTGCATCCACTCCTACTGTTTGTGCAAACGATACAAACATTTGAGCTAATCCTTCACAGTCATCCCCATTATTATATACATATATAGGGTTGTATGTTTTTTGCTTCAATGCACTGTCTGGAATGTATCTTATTCCACTCATGTTGGTAAACAATTCTCTTGTTAAACAATATTCGTCATCGCCATCGCAGTCTTCAGTAATGTTTACTGCAAGGAATCTTACTTCATCGTGATGTTTCATTGCACTCATTGTGTATGTCGCACCAGATAGAGCTGTTCCAACTGGAGTGATTCCAACAATAAGAATATATGCTATGAACAATAAACCCATGAAAGAAAGTAAACTAATTACTGTTCGAGTTATTCCTTTTACAAGTAATTGTTTTGTTGAATATTTTTCTGCTTTGTTGCAATGCTTACAAACATATTTTACTGTTTGCATGGTTCATACACCAACTTTTTTTAATTCCACTGTTAGCGTTGGTTTTCCTGTTAACTCTTCGAGTTTTTTTAATTCCAGTTCTGCTTCATCAATTAATTTTTGAGTATAAGCTGTTGGAAATAAATTGTGTAAGTGTTTAGCCATCGTTAGTTTCTTCTGGTTCTTAATTACTTTATCACAACAACTACATACTTCCCATGTATTGTTGCCATCTACATCCCAGTCGTTTGGGTTGTCTATGGTAACAGTTGGAATTTCTTCCCCACAATAATCACAGATAACTTCTTCTTCGTTAATTTGTTTTTTTTTATTTATTACAAATTGTTTTGTTGTTTTTTCTTTGTTATTCATCATACACCTCACTGCACACCATCGAATAAATTTGTTAATTTAATGGTTCTATCAAATTTGTGTCCACATCTATTACAACTACGTTGTGTTGGTTTATAGCGTGTTCCACAAGTAGGACATTTATTTTTGTTTCTTGACATTTGTATTCACATATAATTTTTCAAATCTTTTCCATACTTCTTGTTTTATATGGTCGTAGTTCTCGCTTTCAAATTGCGTGTGATATTCTGTTGTTGGATGTTTTTGTTCGTATAATTTATTGAAGTTTTTATACATTTCATCCATTTTTAGTTACTCATCTAGTTTCATTGCGATTTGTAATAAATCTTCTCTGCAAAATCTATATCCTTTTTTGAATTGAACATAGTCTCTTTCAGACATTACTAGTGCTGTTGCATCTAATCTTGCAACTTCGTGACCGTCTAAAATCACTTTATTTTTTTTTATTATACACCTTTCTTTTTTTTGTTTAGGTTTACTCATCATCGTCACCGTTGTAATATATAGGACTGTTCTCTCCAGAATATTTATTGCATCTGGCTGGACATAATCCCATGTTCATTAATGTGTCGCAGTTAGGAAACATTTTGTCTTCTTTGTATGCTTTGTTTAAAGTTCTATCTTTTATCATGTGATTCCAGTTGTTTCCTAAACCATCGCTTCTTGGTGCTTGTGTGAAATATTTTTTGCAAATTGTTGTTGCTTCTTGAGGTAGTTTTCCTGTTTGTGATAGATAAACTCCTGTGAAGTATCTTGCTTTCCATACTCCTCTCTCTGGTTGTGTTAACCAACTCTTTACACATGGTATAAAGTTAGTTATATCTGCATCGCATTTCAAATCAGCAACAGTTACTTGCTCTTGAGTTGGTAACGCCATGTTTGGAGTTAACGGATTCTTTTTTTGCTTCTGTTGAAAATATGGTTTCTCATCATATTTAGATATATCGAATCCTTCTGTTCCGTAGAGATAATACTCGAATCGTGGTTTTTGTGCCAGTTTACAAATCTCTTCGTATGTGTGATATAACTCTTCTCGTTTTAGAATAATGCAGAATCTTTTTCTTCCTAAGTCTTTGCTGTTTGGTGCTCTAGTTATTCTTGCTATGTCACCCACTATTGCAGTGTCTATGTCGGCATCTTTGCTCTGTCCTATAGTCAAACCCATCTCTTTTGCGATGTGTCTCTGTGATTCCATTAAAGCGTTTTTAGGGAAGTTTAATTCTCTTCCGTTTTTCGTTTTTATGAAAGCCCAGAATCCACCAGTTGAGAACATATACATGGATTTGTAGTTTTTCTTCTCGCAATATTCGTAAAACTTTCTAACATTAGCTAAACTTTTTTCAGAATCTAAATCAAAAGGCAAACAAGAAATGTTTACGTTGTCGAAATTTCCATTGTCGTTGATGTTGTAGATAGAAACATAAAGTTTTCTTCTCCTTCCATTATGGTCGTTGAATCGTTGAAAGAATTGTTGTTCACTAAAACAATTTATCCGTTGTGGTATTCCTATTTGTCTAGGGTTGGATGCAAACGGATAGCGTTTTGTTATAGTTTCTTTCATCTTCTTGTCCTTCTATTCTAGTATTTTATATTTACTTGGTTTAATCTCAAAGATTTCTCCTTGTTTCTTCAATGTATTAACTATTAGTTCGCACTTTTCTTTGTTTTGAAATTCTTTCAGCACATCTTCAATAAACACACCATATCCAACATCTAATTTTCTGAATAATTTCATAACAGCATCCGTTGTCACTTCAGTTGTTAGTTTTTTTTCTTTTGCACCTTCCATTATTGATACTTCCATATCAGTACTGGCAAATACTTGTACAAGTTTGAATCTTTTTATTGCATCGTGCATTTCTTGTACAGGATATTCTTTTAGGTAGCCGACATTATCAACACCGAATGTTCCCATGTGGAATTTTATCATTGCTTCTTCTTCATCTGTTAAAGCTATGAACTTCTTAATTCGTTTCAGCGATAATTTTGCGTGTCCTTTTTCAGCTATTGACTTGTTAACTTCATAAGTATCACCAACTCGCCTATACAAACCACATTTACATACGTCATGCAGTAAAGCTGTAATAATCATCGTTTCAGATTTCATATTTAGCTTGAATAATTTGTTTTTTTCAACTAACGCTTCGTAAATATTGTTGTGGTGCTGTAGTAAACCTCCAGAAATACAAAGATGAAACTTTGAACTTGCTGGTGCAGTGTAGTAATCTGTTTTATCTAGGAAAGCAACTAGTTGTTTCATTCCTGTTCTGTTTACAGATAACAAGTTAAGTCTCGTTTCTTCTTTCAAAAAATTTAAATCCTTCATTGGGCTACCTCTGGATTACTTCTTACTCTTTCGATAAATTTGTATCGTGGTATTAAGATTTTCTTGTCTGGTGTTCTAATAATTACTGAACGCTGTATGAAATCTATCGCTTCACACACTCCTTCAACTATATCTTCTTTTCCACTGCTATTGAAAAAAACAACTTTAATTTCTTTTCCAATATTTTTTTTTACTTCTTCGATAAACATATTTTTATTCACTTTGAGCACCCTTTTCTTTCTTCCTAAACGCATTAAAAGAACTCCAGAAGTCTTTTCCGTAACCTACTCTTTTTTGGTTAACGAATTTTCCTCTGTCTCCTAAAACAATGAAGTATTTTTTTTCTTTTAATTCACCAATATAAATTATTGTGTTAAATTTATATTGGAGTTCACGTTGTCCACTTGGTTTTTCACCAATATTATCGAATCTATCAACAATTTCTTTGTTGTTATGTATTCGGTCAAGTTCGATTTCTCTTCCACTTGCTACTGCAATAACTTTACATGGAGGTCTGATAACTAATTGATTAATAATCATGTTATCTAATTTCTTCACGTATTGCCATTGTTGTCCAGCGAGTAAACCAAATTTAGACTTGTCTCTCGATGCTCTTTCGTAATAATCAACTACTTTTCCACCAGATAAATTTTCTACAAACTTAGACTGTGCCATTTCCCAGAAGTCTGATATTAAATCAATAATTATCAAGTCGTTATGTTTTACATTTGTTTTAACGTCTTTAATTATTTCTTCAACATCATCTATATCTGTGATTAAATAGTAATTTATCTTTGTTGCAAACTCTTTGAATCTGTCTCCTAAGTACTGTTGTAATGTTCTTTTCACACCATTGTCGGTGTTTACTAGAAAAACATTACCTCCAGAGTTAAGACACTTCTCCAATGCAGAACAGTATGCCCAAGTCTTTCCGATTTTGGGCTTACCGTACAACAAAATGGTTTCATGCGTTGAAATATCATTAAGAGATATTTTTGTTTTCATTTAGTCATCATCCCAGTCTGTTGAAGATGATTCTACATTATCTTCCACAACTTCTTCAGTCACGTTAGGCACTACAGTAGTTTGTCCTTCATTGCCGACTGTAGGGGTGTTTTCCTCATTTCTAACATACTCTTCGTCTGCAAAATAACCAAATAGATTCAGTTGCAACTCTTCTTCTTCGCTTCCGTCTTCTTGTTTTTTCATGTATGTTCTTGAGTTCATCAATAAATATACATCCATTGCTTCGTCAACAATATTTAATGGAATATCTTCTGAAATCCATCCTGTTAATTGTTTTTCTTCATCAAACAATAAATCTTCTGGGTCTGCAAAAGTAATTCTATTGCTAACACTCATCATACTTTCACTTGCTTGTACAACGTTCACCTTAACAAAGAAGAAATCACTCATTGCTCCGTCTTGTCTAGCTCTTGTGTCTATCTCTTTAAACGGTACTATGATGTCGTTTGCGAATGTTTCTATCATTTCTTTAACTGGTTGTGGTGCTTTTTTTGGGTTTGCTAATTCTGTACTATCTGTTGAGTACATGATAAGTCTTGAATTATCCCAAACTTCTTTTGTTGCTTTTCCAATTAAAGCTGAAGATTCGTAAACCATTCCGATTTGCACTGGTTGTGCTAATAGTTTTCCACTTAAAGACATTACAGATAATTTCCAAACAGTGTCTTCGTCTCTTCGTGCTAGGCAGTAAAGATTTCTTCTCAATTCTTTTTCCCATTGAATAGGTTTTCCTTTCTTTGACTGGATTCCTGTGTTTCTCCAAAGTGGTGTTCCTTGTTCGTTTGTATATCCTTCAAGCACTGCTCTGTTTCTGTCGCTAATCCATTTCTTATTTGCTTCATCGAATTGTTTCTTTGCTCCGTAATCAGTTGCGTTGCTTAAACCTAATGGTATTACTCTAAGTTGTACTGCATCTTTTACAGATGTTAATTTTCTAAAATACAACGATACTTTTCTCATTGTCATTGCTTCGACTTCTTCTGGTTTGGTTATCCCAGATTCAAGAACTTCTTTTTGTTTTTCAGTCCATGCGTTGTCGATTTTTTCTTGTGAAAGCTTCTTTTTGTCTTTCAAATATTCTACTAATTCAGTTTTTGTAGTCATTTTTTTACCTCAATGATTTATTCATCGTTTCCGATGTTTCCGTAATAGTACGGTGCTATTTTTCTCAACGATTTAAGTCTGTTAAAACAAAACTCTATGTCGTAGTGAGTTTGATTTATTTGTTCTTTTACTTTTGTTTCTTTTTGCTTCAGTGCAAGAAAATCTTTATCTGTTTGTAATCTTGTTTTCACTTCAGCATCACGCATCATTTTGTTTTTGAAAATAAATGTTGTGCATCCTGTATCTTTTGTAGTTGCAGTTGATACGATTTGTTGTGTTTTAATATCTATTTCTTGTTTCATAGCTATTGTTCCACTTAATTCTCTTTCTTGAACTATTAATGTCATACGCATTTGATGAATTACGTTTGGTAATTGCAACATCTCTACTTGCAACTCATCTTTTGTCACTTCAGTTTTTTTGTTTAAATCCACACTTTCCATTTGCATCCCTCCTATTTTAGTTGATAAAATTTACCGTTCTTTTTTCCTTTCTTCACATAAAATAAACTTCTCATTTGTTTTAGTCTGGTTATTACTGTTGGTCTCGATACTCCCCACACAGCACCCATAATTGAGTTTATTTCATCTTTAGTTTTTAATTTAGTACCTATGTTCCGTTTCAAGTCTTGATACCACTGTCGTTGTTTATCAGCCATCACACCGAATACAAATAATTCTCTAACTAACGAAGGGAAACTAACTCCTAAAGTAATTGTTTGTGCTTCTTCAATATCTATCTTATCTATAATACTCTTTTTTTTCAAAATAGCTAGTGCTCCAGCCATTTTTATAGTTGTATCTTTTAATCTAGGTAAGAAAGACTGAATCATTTGTCCGATTTCATCATCTTGTTTGTATATTTCTTTTAATTCGTTCAACATTATTTTTTGAATATACGCATCGGCAGAATCAGAAAGTGTTAAGTTTGTTGTCATGTTTTGAATGTGTGTCTCAACTTCTTTTAATTGAGCTACTATTCGTTGTTTGTTAGTATCTATTATGTGTTGTAAATCATTTGTTGGATTAAGAAGTATATCTTGCATCTGTTCTTGACCTAATCTGTAGAAGAAACATAGTGCTCTTTGGAATATACCATTAGAAATTATTTGAGTAGAAATTTTAGGAACGTGATATGAAAGAAAAATCACATTACATTTACAAGGATAAGAATATCCTCCTCTGTTTTTTAGTGTTTCTGATTTAAGATAATTGTTTGGACTGCCATATTTATCTAGTGCCATTCGGCTTTTCCGTAGCACATCGTTACCATAATCTTTTCCATCGAAAAAACATTCAGCTTCATCGAAGATAATATCATCTTCTGTTTCAAAAAATCCATGAAGTACTGGGTCTCTATACTTTTCATCTCTTGAAGTAAGACCTTTTTTTCTGTTTTCTTTATCTAACTGGTCGTCATAGCTTCCAATTAATTTTTCTGGAGTTGGTTTTGCTAAACTGCTTATCTGTAAACCTACATTTTTGAATATTGCTTGATAGAAATTTTGACCCATTCCCTTACCAGAACCACTGTCTGAGAAATAAATTATTGGAATTCTAGGGTCTAGTTGTCCTGTTTTTGTTTGAATCATTATCTTGTTTTTCATTAACATACAAGATATTCCTCTTACCAACATTGCAATGCCATAATGACGTTGATGCTTTATACCCATGTTCCATGTTGATAACCATAATCTAATTGTGGAATTGTTGAACAGTCCTTGTTCTTGCCACATTTCCCAGTTACTATCAGTTATCATCAATAACCCTCTCGTTAAATTCTGGCAAAATAATGTCGTGTTTACTTTTGGCTTCTCTTAGTATGAGGTCTTCTATCCATCGGTCACGTTTGGTATGCTCATTTTGGGCACAAATCTCTGCCAGAGATTTAATCTTGGGGTTTAAAGAAACAGTTGTTCGTTTTATTGGCTCGACATCCACTGGTTGCGATACTACTGGTTCTACACCAGTTAGTAGCTTGGCATTGGTTGTCTCCATTTGTTTTTTAGCTAGTAGCTCTTTTGTTCTGTCATCCACTTTAATACACCTCAAACACCCACACAAATAAGTTGTTTGTTTTTTTGTCGTATGAATAATTAATACGCCTTACAAGAATCTATTGGATATAACTACTATATAAAGTTTACGTTTTCTGAAGATATTTACAGAAAGGGTCTAAAAATTAAATAAAGTTCGGCAAACGTTTGATTTTTAAAATTGGTGAATTCGGAACATTGAAGGGGTGTGTTGTTGGAATTTGATTTTATATTGTTAAATATTAAATAATATAATAATATATATATATTATATATATATGTATATCTATCTATTACACACCTATCTCTACCCTCACGTAAATAATCCGATTATACCTATACGTTTGTGCTCTACGTGTGCGAATCTTTACTTTTAGACCCAAAACTTACAGTACAGAGCTTGAAACCCTCGAAATCTTAAAAATTAAGGGTGCGAACTTTACTTGATTTTATTTGATTTTTGTTGATTTTTAGAAATAGTTACTCAAAAGTAATTAAAAAAAAAATTTATTCAATTCGTATTCTATCATTGAATTTTTTCTCTAACTTGTTCTTGATATTCATTAAGAAGGCATCGTTAGGACAGTCATTTAACTGCAATTTGATTCGTTCAATACGTTCCTTTAACAATACACTAGAATCAAAAGACATAATCTTTCTGAAAGCAAAAAATAAGTCCATAGCAATAATTTCGGTTGCGTTGATTTTATATTGATTTTTAATATATCTCAGACATTTTTCACACATAAATTTTCTTGCTTCATCGAAGTTAGAATCTGAAATATGAAATACGTGTTCTCTTTCAAACTTTCCAACACTCTCAATAAAACCCTCGTCTTCCAAAGAAACAAACGAAGGTAATATGTATGCTGTCTCATTAGATAAAATACCTTTGAAGTCGTTAGTGGTTACTCTCTCATAGGGATTGTTAAGCATATAGAATAATATAATATACTTATTCATTCGTGGGTTTTTGAAGAAAGACTGAATTATGTTAGTTTCTACGTCTAGCACATTATCCTCAGTTGGAGAATTGTTTGTTTCTTCATTTTCTTGTGTCATAGTAATCTTAGTATAACTACTTTTATATAAATCTTTCTAAATAGGAACATTTAAATAAGAGTTATAATCTTATTAATGATATGTTTCGCACAAACGTGTGGAATTATACATAAACAAAAACCATTGGAGGGTATATAATATGTCAAATGAAAAAATATTAGTAGAAAAATTAGAATTACCAGTAGGCGTTGACCGAAAAACTCACTTCTTAGCGATTAGAAAAGACTTGAGTGTTGTAGCTATCGAAAAAACACCAGAAATGATGAAGAAAGCTGTAGAAACTAGAAAAGCAAAACTTTTAGTTAAGAAAGCTCGTTCCGATAAAAACAAAAATTTAGCTATCGAGAAAGCACAGCGTAAGACTAAGCGAGACGAAATCAAAGCAATGAAAGATGAATACAAAGTAAGTATGGAGAAATTAAGAAAAGAACAAACTCTTCAGAAAGAAATGTTGAAATCTAAGTTAGCTAAGACTAAGTAGTTGAGCTTTTTAGCTCTATTTTTTTTTCTTTTTTTCTTTCTTTTCATACCAAACCCTAAAATCCAGTTATAACTATTTCTTGACACATTCAGACCTAAAATAAAGGGATTTAAGCGATTATTTTCTTAGAAGATGCAAACATACCAAACCGATGAGATAGGGCGAGGAATCTAACTATTGGAGCTTTAGAAACGAATCTGAATCAGTAATTAATCCGTTTTTACAAAATATCCAAATCAAACAAAAACCAGTTATACCTATATCAAAACTACAGTAGGAAAAATAATCCAGCAATAACAGATGACTGAATAAGGAACACTATCAACATGGAAGCTTCCTTAGAAATTCTAAAACTTAAATCTCCACCATCAATAATAGTGTGAATAAGATTAGTAACTACAACAATAATCAATGATAAAAAAGCTAACAGTGTGAAACCAACAGTATTAATGAATGAGAACAAAATAATTATAGAAGCCAACTCAATAGCAGTAACTATAATTAAAGACAGAACCTTATCAGCTTTGTTCGTATTACAAAGATACTGTACGAATCTAAATAATAAGAAAATTCCGACCAGTGGAAGTAGAATAGTATAAATTTCATTCATATTAATCATCCACCGAAACTAAATACATCCTTTAGTTTTTTCACAACTACATCTATATTTCTAAATACAAATATAATTATCAGCAAGAAGTAGATAACTATTCCAAGTCCACCCCAACTACCAAGAGCATCGAATGTTGCTTGTGCTCCATACTCTTTGAAAAACCAAATTGCATTGTTACTCTGGTGATAACCTAATGTGAAAGTTAAGAACAGACCGAACTTGTAAATACTTGCGTTCATAATAAGTCTAAAGATAATTGCAACAATAAACATATATCCAACATAAGTAGAATTTAATTGATGCACTCCTCCGAAAACAAGAGCAGAACCAACTAAAGCAAAGATAGTATAAAAGTTTTTAGCTACAGGAAGATGACTTTCTTTGTCACCAAATGCAAGTCTCCAAAATAACATTGCAGACACATATAATACTAATACAAGAACAAAACCAAATGCGAATTCTTCTATGTTACCAGCAGTAAATACAGTGATAAACCAATTCCAGAAAGGACTAGCTTGAGCTTGAGCAACACTAAACGACTGAGATACATCTGTTAAAACTTTTTCAGCAGATAAAGGAATCATAACTTGAGCAATATTAAAACTTTTCGTGAAAAAACCCATTACTGTTTGTAATATAACTGGAACTATCCATCCAAGAAGATATAACCCACCAGCAACGTGCAAATCTGTGGTGAAAGGACTTTTAACAAGTTTACCAAAAGTACTTTTTTGATTTTCATTCAAGAAAAAGAACGTAAGGAATAAAATAGCAACTGAAATAAGGAATATGAGTGTGTATCTAGTACCACTAGGAACATCATTAAGAGAAAGCCAAGCCATACCAAGTGCAGAAAAGAGAATAGAGACATATACTATTAGGTTAATGTTAGAATCCCAACTCGAAGCTCTGTATTTCTTATTCATCTTAGTATCTCGCTATAAAATTGTAATAAATAAAAAAAAAAAAAATTAAGTATTGCTACTTATTTATCCAACAACAATAGTCATAGTTTGAGCAGAGTAAAGTTCTGTTCTACTACTATCGTCTTTGAAACCAGTGTTAACTAATACGTCATCGCCTTTTTCAGATTCGTAGTCTCCAAGAGCTACAATTTTGATTACAGGGTCGAAAGTTTTAGCAGTTTGGTCGCCTTCTGGTTCTAAGTAAACTCTTAAAGTGTTCTGAGATACTTTGTTACCGTCTGCATCCATACCAATAGTTCCTTCAAGCATATAGATATGTTCGTAACTATTCATTGCTCTTAGTTCATTTTCAGATAAACCAGAAGCTTCGGATAATTTAACACCATCAAACCATACTTGAGTTAGACTTTCATCGTAGTCAGCTAAGTTGCTTTCGTCTTCAGTGTTGATACCAATTAGTAAACCTTTACCTTTTGCATAACTAGTTGTGTTAGGTGCAATAGTGAAAGTTACATCAAGTGCATCAGCGTTTGAACCAACGAAGTTTGCTCCATCGCTACCTTTAAAACTAGAAGTTAAAGTAGTAATGTAGTCTGTTGAGTTAGAAGAACCAACAGTAGCTTTAGCTTTATCAACGTTGTCGTAAGCTTTTACCTTTAGAGGTGTGTATTGACTTGCATCAATAGTGAATTCTACAGGTTCTCTATCTAACATATCAGCTGTAACTTTCATTACACCATTAGAGTTGATAGTACCATCTGCTTTAACATAAACATCATATCCTAGAACTGAGTTACAGTCGAATAAATCTGTTAATGTAGTGAACGCACTTGTTCCTGCACCAGTAATGCTTTGTTCAACAATGCTACCAGTATCTAGGTTTTGTACTAGAAGAGTAGCGTTGATATATGCTTTAGTTGAAGATAAGCTGTCTCTTACTCTAACATCTGCATCTAATGATGGATTGTTAGCACAAAATTCAGCGTTAGCTCCATTTAGAATGATGTTTTCGACACTGTCCTTATCATCTGAGCCATTCAAGTTGAACGACATAGATGCGACTGCAATAGCCAGAATAACGACTGCGACAATAACCCATCCCATCATTTTGTTTTTTGGTTTATTTCCCATTTTTATTTTTCCTCGCAATGTTTTAACATCCATCAAATGTTGATTGTTGTTCTTTTGTCCTCTTCGAGAACTGAAGTGAGTTTTCTGGAACTAACGGAGATGACCCATAGTTCTACCAGTTAAACAAGAAAAATAATGACATAGAT
>Ga0208647_1000452_pt1 | contig 11676 bp, 25 predicted proteins | sample AntAceMetag02UKA_FD_184765 | JGI IMG/M metagenome (GOLD analysis project Ga0208647, IMG submission 184765) | Saline lake microbial communities from Ace Lake, Antarctica - Antarctic Ace Lake Metagenome 02UKA (SPAdes) (version 2) | ecosystem: Environmental > Aquatic > Non-marine Saline and... | reverse complement strand
CTGAGAAAAGACGCTTTGGAAAAGTTAACACAATAATTTCAGGATTCGACGACGGAGTTGACATCAAGGCTATCGCAAAAGTTCTCAAGGCAAAACGTGCTTGCGGGGGAACGGCTAAGAACAAACAAGTCGAGTTACAAGGAAATCACAAGGGATTCGTGAAACCTATTTTGGTTTCGGAAGGATTCAGTGAGGAGCATATACAAGATTAAAATGGTAAAAGAAACAATAAAGAAAACAGAGAAGAAAACTGAAGAGAATGTTATTTGTAAAGATAGACTTTGTCCTAAGCATGGAGATAAGAAGTTGAAGATGCGAGGTCGTGTTTTCCAGGGTAAGGTTGTGAAGGTTTTGCCTGGACGAGTTAGTATTGAGTTTGAGCGAATGTTGAAGTTGCCTAAGTATGAGAGATTTGAGAAACGTAAAACTAAGATTCACGCGAGGTTGCCGGATTGTATGAAGAATGATGTAGCTGTTGGAGATTTGATTGAGATTGCTGAGACTAGGCCGATTTCTAAGATGATTCATTTTGTTGTGAGTAAGGTTGTTCGGAAAGTTGAGGTGAAAGCATGAGTAAGGATACTGGTAAAAATACTACCTTAGAAGTTATCGCAGCCGACGGTGAATCTCTAGTAAAGATTACGGGAACATGGGAAGAATCTAGGGGAGACTCGTTTCTCTCTAATATGATATGGGAAAAAGAAACTGAGAATTATTCTCCTGGCGATAATGCAACAACTGTAGGTGAACAAGTTGATAGACTTAATGATTATCTTTGTGGCTTTCTTGGGAATAATGGTTATGCATATAATATAAAAATCTCTGTGGAGGATAAAGCATGAAAGCTGTAAGTGCTAGGGCGACTCGGTCTTTGAATATTGGTAGTTTGCTTGAGGCTTGTGATAATTCAGGTGCGAGGATTTGTAGGATTGTTGGAGTTAAGGGGAGTAAGACTAGTAAGGGGCGAATGACTTATGCTAAGATTGCGGACCAGGTTAAGATTTCGGTTAGGAAGGGAGATCCTAAGATGAAGGGTGAGATTTTTGATGCGGTTCTTGTGAGGCAGAGGAAGCCGTGGTTGAGGAATACTGGGGAGAGGATTTGTTTTTCGGATAATGCTGTTGTTTTGTTGAAGGATGAGAAAGGAAATCCTAAGGGTACGCAGATTAAAGGTGCGGTTGCTCGTGAAGTTCAGGAAAGATGGAAGGAGGTTGCTCGTCTTGCGAGTAATGTGTTTTAGGATGGGAATAAAAATAGATATTAGTCCTAATGCTTGTTTTGAAAGAGTACCTTCATTAAGGAAAGATTTGACTACTTGGTTGGATAAACAACATCGTTCTATGGAAAATTTGGAGCATGGTTTCACGGCAGAAGATAAAGATAATGTTTATACAGGATTGGCATGTATGGATATAGAAATAGAAACTGCTGTTAAATTAGCAAGAGAGGGTGATATGAATGCTACTGCGCATTGCTTGGCTGGAGCTAAGCGAACAAAGGATTTTATTTATGGGAATTTAATGGAATGTTATGGCGGAGTACAGCAAGTATTGTCTAATGGTGTTGGTGGAAATATGGGAATATGGAGAGATTATATTACGGAAAAATTTGACGGAGGCGTGAGACAGTGTGACTTCATACTGCAGAATCTATCATGAAATCTGAATTTAATAAATCTTGGAATTCTAGTGTTCAGCCTAGAAAGCAGGTTAAGTTTAGAGCTAATGCGCCTAATCATATTAAGCGGAAATTTATGGGTTCGCCTTTGGATAAAGCTTTGAAGGAGAAGTATGGTCGTCGGACTATTGAGGTTCGAAAGGGTGACGAGGTTAAGATTATGCGGGGACAGTTTAAGGGGAAGCAGGGTAAGGTTGGGGAAGTTGATGTTAAGAATACTAGGTTGCAGATTGAAGGTGTTCAGAGAGCTAAGAAAATGGGTGGAGAGAAATTGATTACTTGGTTTCATCCGAGTAAGGTTAAGATTATTATTTTGAATGTTGAGGATAAGAGGAGAATGAAGAGATCTGATGTTAAGGTTGAAGAAAAGGAAGAGAAAGTTGAAGTTGAGAAAGAAGACATTAAGAAAACCACAAAGATTAAAACTGAAAATAAGAAAACTAAAAAGGTGGTTAAGAAGTAATGGCTCATATAAAGAAGACAGTTATGCCGAAGACGTGGCCTGTTCCGCGTAAGGGTAAGGGTAAGAGATTTGTAGCTGTGCCTAGTCATGATACTGGAAAGGGAATTAGCTTGTTGTTTTTGCTTCGGGATATTTTGAAGGTTGCTAAGACTCGAAAGGAAGTTAGGATTATGACTTTGGGCGGAATGGTTATGATTAATAATAAGGTTCGACATGATGAGAATTTTCCTGTTAATGTTTTGGATGTTGTTAAGTTGACTTCTGGTAAGGACGAGAGATTTTATCGTTTGGAGATTGTAAATAAGAAGTTTAGGTTGATTGAGATTAAAGCTAAGGAAGCGGATTCTAAGGTTGTGAAGATTGTTGGGAAGAGTATTCTTTCTGGTGGTTTGATTCAGATGAATTTGAGAGATGGTCAGAACTTTTTGAGTAAGGATAAGTTTAGTGTTGGGGATTCGGTTTTGCTTGATACGAAGAAGGATGTTGTTGTGAAGGTTTTGAGTTTAAAGAAAGGTGCTAATGTTGAAGTTATTGGTGGAAAGCATGCTGGTGAGAAAGGTGAGCTTGTTGGGTTTGAGGATTTGGTTCGAGGTCGGAATTATCAGATTAAATTGAAGAATGGAACTGTGAGTTTACCTTACAAAACTATTTTGGTGGTAGCATGAACGAGGAAAAAGTAACAGAGAATAAGGAGAAAGGAAATAACATTATGAGGGAAATAAAACTTGAGAAGGTTATTTTGAATATTGGTGGAGTTGGCGAGAAGTTGGATAAGGGTGAGATTTTGTTGAAGACTATATCGGAGAAGAAACCGATTAAGGTTAAGGCTGTTAAGAGAATTCCGACTTGGAATGTTAGGCCTGGTTTGGAGGTTGGTGTTAAGGTTACTATTCGTGGCGCTGATGCTTTGGCTATGGTTAAGAAATTGTTGCCGGCTATTGATAATACTTTGAAAGAAAAGCAGATTCAGGCGAATTGTTTTTCGTTTGGTATCCATGAGTATATTGAGATTCCGGGTGTTGAGTATATTCGAGAGGTTGGGATTATGGGATTTGAGGTTACTGTTGTTTTCAGTAGAGCTGGGAAATCTGTTGAAACGAAAAAGGTTAAAAGGGGTAAGGCGCGTAGGATAACTGTTACTCGAGAAGAGATTGAGAATTATCTGGTGAGTAATTTTAAGACTGAAATTTTAAAGAAGAAGAAGAAAACTATGGAGGACGAAGAATGATAGAAGAAGTTAAAATGAAAAAATATGAAACGTTATACCAATCTATGAGCCTTGCTTGCAAGAATGCTATTGGAGGAAATGGTGTTCAGGCTATTTATGCTGCAGGATGTATTCAGAATGCTAAGAAGTTGCACGGAGAAATGGTTGAATTAGGATGGGAAGAAGAAAATGGATCTTTGGCGAGTGTCTTAGTAAACTTGGGAGCGGAGGTTATTCAAAATGACAGCAAGTGATTGGAGGAAGATTACGAGGCAGCTTAGGAGTAAGCCGGCTGTTTTGAAGAAGTTTTTGAAGCATAATAAGCCTAAGACTCGGACTATGGGAATTGCTGCGTTTAAGTGTGAGGTTTGTGGGAGACATGGGTCTAGGATTTCGAGTTATAATTTAAATTTATGCAGGCACTGTTTTAGAGAGCTTGCAGTTGAATTGGGGTTCAAGAAATATAGTTAAAATGGTATTAGAAAATGATCCAATGTTTACTGAGTTTAATAATAAATTGTCTAGTCTTGACAAACAAATTGCTAAGGGAAGCAATCCACATAGAGCAAATCTTTCCTATGATGACGCAGTTGATGCCTTTGAATATTTGGCTACTAAATATGACGTCGGTAAATTACAAACTCAATTGGATTCTGCTGAAAATAATTTAAGTTCTTTCTGGAGGAAGCAGGCATGAGTCAAGATATTGTTGCGGACGGATTGAATCAGATTATGAATGCTAAGCGTATTGAGAAACGGGAGCTTGTGATTAAGCGGTACTCTAAAGTTTTGTTGGCTTTGTTTGAGATGATGAAGAGTAATGGACATATTGATTTTGAAGTTGATGCTGAGGCTAAGACTGTTAGTGTTAAGGTTTTGAAGTTGAATGAGTGTCGAGCTGTGAAGCCTCGGTATTTTGTTGCTGTTGGAGATATTGATAAGTATATGAGAAGGTTTTTGCCATCTCGAAATTTCGGGACTTTGGTGATTTCTACGAATAAGGGAATGCTTGGACATAGGGATGCTTTGAAGGAAAATTTGGGAGGAAGCGTTGTTGCTTATTTTTATTAAAATGAATAAAGATTTAGAGAGAGTTGTTGAGATTGCGGATGGTGTTGAAGTTAGTTTCAGCGGGAAGGATGTTGTTGTTAAGGGGAATGGGAAGGAGTTGAAGCGGAGTTTTGAGATTGGGAAGATTAAGGTTGAGGTTAAAGATGGGAAAGTTATTTTGGAAGCTAAGGGTGCTAGTAAGCGAGAGGCTAAGATGATGGGGACTATTTGGGCGCATTTGAAGAATATGATTAAGGGTGTTGGTGAGGATTTTGTTTATGAGTTGGAAGTTTGTCATGTGCATTTTCCTATGAATGTTAAGGCTGAGGGAAAGAAGATTCTTATCAAGAGTTTTTTAGGAGAGACGACTGTTCGTGAGGCGAAGATTGTTGGTGATGTTAAGGTTGATATTTCTGGGAACAAGATTACGGTGACTGGATCTAATATTGAAGCTGCTGGACAGACTGCAGCGAATTTGGAGAAGGCGACTCGTTTGACTGGTAGAGATAGGCGAATTTTTCAGGACGGGATATTTATAACTAAAAAACCTTACAGGACTATTTGATGGCATTTGGAGAAATTAATCCTGTTGTAGCTGAATATTTTGATAATACAAAAAAAGCTCTTGGAATGCAAAAATATTATGAAAGTCTATCTACTGAAGTTGTAGATCGTTCAACTGTTATTTGTAGACCTAGTGAATATAATTCTATAAGCAACAAACTTGCTAAGCAAGGAAATTTAATGAGGAGATCTTTTTGATGGCAGAGAAAAAAATAACTACTAAGAGAAATAAGCCGAAGTTTTTGCGAACTGATTGGCATAAGAAGATTAGGCTTGGTCGTGGTGTTAAGAAGAATCAGAAATGGCATGGTGCGAAAGGACGGCAGAATAAGTTTAGACTTGGTCGTAAAGGTAGAGGACAGAGGCCTAAAGTTGGATGGGGAGCTAAGAATGAGAGTAAGGGATTTGTTGATGGAGTTGAGACTGTTCGTGTTGAGAATTTGAAGGAGCTTTCTAATGTTAAGAAGGGAACTGGAGTTATTGTTGGAAGTATTGGAAAGAAGAAGCGGATTAGTGTTTTGGAGAAGGCGAAAGAGATGGGATTGAAGGTTGTTAATAGGTATCTTAAAACGGAGGTCAAAGCATAATGCAACTAGCTAAGAAGAAGGATTTGGCGGCGAAGGTTTTGAAGGTTGGCAAGGGACGTATTATTTTTGCTGAGAATAGGTTGCCTGAGATTAAGGAAGCGATTAGTAGAATGGATATTTTGGATTTGCATAAGGCTGGCGCTATTTCGATTCGAGAGGTTAAGGGTCGGAAGAAGATTGTGAAGAGAAAGAATAGAAGGAGAGTTGGAAAGATTAAACAGAATGTTAACAAGAGAAAAGCTGAGTATGTTATTATTACGAGGAAGTTGAGGGCGTTTGTTCGTGGTGCTTTTAGAATTGGGAAGATTGATGCTGAGGAGAAAAGGGAGATTAGGAAGCAGATTCGGGCTCGGAAGTTTAGGAGCAAAAGACAGTTAAAGGAGCATTTGGAGAATAAATAATATGGGATTAAGAACACAGAAACGAAGGAGAAGAGAAAATCGGACTGACTATAAAGCTAGGCGTTTAATGCTTACTTCTGGTTTGCCGAGAATTGTAGTTCGTAAAACTAATAAACATTTTATTTTACAAGCTGTTGAATCTCATGAGGCTCAGGATAAAGTTCTTGCGACCGTTACTTCTAAAGATTTGTTGAAGAATGGTTGGGATAAGAAAAAGGCTGGTAGTTTGAAAGGGATTAGTGCTGGATATTTGACTGGGATTTTGATGGCGAAGAAGTTGGCGACACGTAATAGTGTACCCTCTAAAAAGGGAACTTCTGAAAAAGTTCCATCTTCATCGGGCAAGGGTAAGTATATTGTTGATTTGGGAATGGCTCGAACTTTGAAGGGTGGAAGAGTTTTCGCTGTTGTTGCTGGTTTGGTTGAGGGTGGTTTGGATATTAATGCTGACAAGAAGGTTTTCCCTTCGGAAGATCGTTTGATGGGTGAGCATTGTGAGTTGAAGGATATGGTTGCGAAGGTTAAGGGAGGGTTGGCTTGATGGTGGGTTATGATAGAGAAGAGATGGGGGAAATTTACAAAGATATTGTTTATGGTAGAGTTGTTGAACACATAGGAACTGTTAAGAAAAACATAAGAGACAATGTTGAATTATCCAGTAGATATAAAACTCAAATATCTGCAGATGGTCACCAGTTAGTGGTTAGTGGACTTAGAGATGAAAAGGATTTTACAATAATATCTGGAAGACATAGGGGGAAGCGAACAAGATAATGGTAGAGAAAAATATGGAAGCGGAGAAACAGTTGAAGGAAATGGAAGCAGTTGTTGCTGATAAAGAGAAGAAGGAAGATGCGAAAGTTTCTAAGGAATTTGATGCTAAGGCTAAGGTTGAGGAAAGGCGAGCTCCGCAGAGAGGTGGAAAGTTTAATGGTCCTAGGGAAAGTTGGGAAGATAAGATCGCTCGTGAGAATAAGGAGAAGTTAGAGAGATGGGTTCCTAAGACTGAGCTTGGTCGGGCTGTTCGAGCTGGTAAGGTTAAAGATATTGATGAAGTTTTGAGTGAAGGTCGGAAGATTATGGAGTCGGAGATTGTTGATTTGTTGATTCCTGGTTTGAAGATTGATTATTTATTTATTGGTCAGGCTAAGGGTAAGTTTGGTGGTGGTAAACGAAGACCGTTTAGGCAGACTCAGAAGAAGACTAAGGAAGGTAATGTTTTGACTTTTGGTGTTATGGCTGTTGTTGGCGATGGGAAGGGTCATGTTGGAATTGGATATGGTAGGGCTGCTGAGACTTTGCCGGCTAAGGAGAAGGCTACTCGGAAAGCTAAGTTGGCTATTACTAAGATTAAACTTGGTTGTGCTTCGTTTGATTGTTCGTGTGATGAGGAACATAGTATTCCTCTTGCGGTTACTGGAAAATGTTCTTCGGTTGTTGTTAAGTTGATGCCGGCGCCTCAGGGAACTGGTTTGGTTGTGAATGATGAGTTGAAGAGAATTTTGAGAGCTGTTGGAGTTAAAGATGTTTATAGTAAGTGTTCGGGGAAGTTGCGGACTACGTTTAATTCGGCTAAGGCTTGTATGGCTGCGCTTGAGAAGATTGGGGAGGTGCGGATATGAATATGAATTTGAATGATGTTAAGGTTGAAGATATTGCAAGAGGTTATGATATACCTTATGGGAAAGTGCATGGCATGTATGGTGGTGAGGCTATTTTTATTGCGCGAGAAGACATGGGTGGAAAAGTTAAGGTTATGAATATTCATGTTAATGTGGTTAACGGCGTAATTGATGGAATCACTTCTATGACTAATGAAAAAACTATTCCTTCTAGTTCTCCTAGTTTTGATTATTATAAAAATACTTTGGAGGGAACTTTTTAGAATGGTATATTTTGTTGTTAGGATTGCTGGGCAGGTTAAGAATTTGAAGAGTCAGAATGAAACATTGAAGAGACTTAAGATGTGTAAGAAGTTTACGGCGATTTTGGTTGAGGAAGATGATAAGGTTAGAATGGGTATGGTTAAGTCTGTTGATAAGAAGGTTGCTTTTGGGAAGGTTTCGGAGGAGTTTTTGAAGGAATTGAATGAGAAGCGTCCTGCTAAGAATGGAGTTTACTTTTTGCATCCTGCGCGTGGTGGGTTTAAGAAGAGTTCGCGTTTGCCTACGCCTAAGGGGATTTTGGGAGAGCATGAAGATATTGTTAAATTAGTTGGGAGGATGTTGTGATGTGTGAAGGAGAATTTTCTGGGATGATTGACTATATACCTATTAAAGAAGGTAAAGACAATAGTGCATATATTCTTAGGACTGATAAAGGATCCGCTGCAGTCTATCCGAATAATGTTATATTTAATGAGATTAAGCAAGGGCTAGAGAAGGAGGTAAATTATGAAAGTTCATAAGAGACCTAAAAATTCTAGGATTCGTGGGGCTAGGACTGTTGGATGGGGATTTAGGCAGAAGCATAAGGGACATGGAAATAAGGGTGGATTTGGTATGGCTGGAACTGGGAAGAGAGGGGATCATAAGAAACAGTCTGCAGAGATGTCTGTTAAAAAAGGTAAATATTTTGGTAAGCAGGGAATAACTTCTAGAGGGACTGAACGTGATACGCGACTTAGGATTAACTTGTATGATATTGAGCAGAACATGATTGGGAAGAGTGGTAAGGTTGATTTGGCTAAGTATAAGATTTTGGGAAGTGGTAATGGTTTCAAGGGAGAGATTGTTGCAATGGAAGCTAGTAAGTTGGCTATTGAAAAGATGGAGAAGGCTGGTGGTAAGATTATTTTGCCGGTTCGGAAGGAAGAGGTTAAGCAGTGGGTTAAGGTTGAGAAGAAGGTTGTTGAGAAGGCTGAGAAGGAAGAGTAGATTTTTGTTTTAATTCTAATGTTGCATTTATTATATTATTGATTCCATAAGAAATTGCATTGTCTTCGACGTTGCATTTCTTATGGATGGTTTTGTTAATTTGGGATAAATATGTATATTCGGGCTCGGAAAGTTTATAAAACATTTTGGTAAGTATATTATATGGCTATGAGAGATTTGTTGAAGAATTTGCCGGAAGTTAGGGCGCCGACAGAGAAGAAGGTTAGTTTTAATGTTAAGTTGAAATGGACTTTGGTTATACTTGTTGGTTATTTTATTTTGGCGAATATTCCTTTGTTTGGGATTACAGAGGGAAGTCTTTCTCGGTTTGAGTATTTGGCTATTTTACTTGGGACTTCATTTGGTTCGATTATTAGTTTGGGTATTGGTCCGATTGTAATGAGTTCTATTATTTTGCAGTTGCTTAGTGGGGCGCAGATTATTAATATTGATCAGACGACTACTGAGGGGAAGAAATTTTTTCAGGGGATGCAGAAATTGTTGGCGTTTGCGTTTGTGATTTTTGAGGCAATGGTTTATGTTTTGATGAAAGGTATTGCTGCTAATGAAGGATTTACTGGTCTGGTTATTGCGCAGCTTTGTATTGGTGGTTTTTTGATTATTTTTATGGATGAGGTTATTCAGAAGTGGGGGTTCGGTTCGGGTGTTTCGCTTTTCATTGCGGCCGGTATTGGTTGGAGATTATTTGCGCAGTTGTTCCAGTTTGTTGGACCGCAGGGAACCCTTGAGGCAAGTGGTAAGGTTTTTGCAATTATTGCAAGTGTGATTATTGGAGATGGTGTTGGGGTTGCTCAGGCTTTTTTTCCTATTCTTATTACGGGATTGTTGTTTTTGGCTGTTGTTTTTGCTCAGAGCTTGAAGGTTGAGATTCCACTTGCGTTTGATAGGATTCGTGGACATTCGATGAAGTGGCCCTTGCAGTTTTTTTATGCTGGTGTTATTCCTGTTATTTTGGTTTCTGCTTTGGCTGCTAACTTGCAATTGTTTGGAAGCTTGTTACAGAACTGGTTGGGGCATGCTACTTTTTTAGGAGGATTTAGTGAAGGTGGTCAGGCAGTTAGTGGTTTGTCGTTTTGGATTGGTTCGACTCCATTGTTGCAGGAAATTATTACTGGAAGTTTTAGATGGGTTTATGCAGCTCAGGCTGTTTGTCATGTTTTGTTTTATGCCTTGTTCTCTATTCTGTTTGCGTTCTTCTGGGTTGGGACTAGTGGTATGGATGCGAGGAGTCAGGCGAAGAAGATTGTTAGTAGTGGAATGAGTATGCCTGGGTTTAGGAAGGATGAGAGGGTGTTGGAAGTTATTTTGAAAAGATATGTTGGGCCGTTGACGATTATGGGTGGTGCTGCGGTTGGTATTTTGGCTTCGGTTGCTAACTTACTTGGAGCTCTTGTTGGTGGTACTGCTATTCTTTTGGCGATTATGATTGTTTATCAGTTGTATCAAAATATTGCACAGCAGCATGCTGTTGATATGAATCCGGCTTTGAAGGGATTCTTTGGGGCTTAGTTTTAATTTCAATTATTGGAATGGGCTCTGGGACAAAACTCAAGCATATAACTGAAATAGATTTCTTAAAATAGTTTTACAAAAAAGAACCGTATCAATTCGATCCTCTCTCTTTTGTGAAACCCTCCATCCAAACAACTTTTTGTCAACCCCAAATCCACTTTCTGAATTATTTCGCTTATAATATTCCTTCAAATATCCAAAAGTATCATCCACAAATTCAGTTAATCTTTCATTCCAAAACAAACTATTTCCCATAGTCACATTTTTCTTTGGGATGAAATAAATCTTGCAGCCTCGGTAAGAATTCACATCTTTTGGATTACTATAATATCTATCCAATCTAATTGATCTAATCCAGACATCACCGTCGGCAAGCATTTTCATAGCCTTGATATAGGCATCTTTTTCGCTCTTCAGGCTGGATCCATAGCAAACATACATTTTAGATTTCAAATCCATTAAAGCAAATTTGTAAACAAACTTTTTTCTTTTGCCGTCGAAAACCTTTGATCTTTCTCCTAATCTTGAAGCAAAAGTTTGATAGTGGGTTTTTATTGTTAAACTATATCCTGTCGCATCACCTGAGGAATCAATTTCTTCAACGCCCTTTTCTTTTAGAATTAAATTATGTAAATTCAAAAGTGCTAGGTTAACTCCGTCGTCGGAATAAAGTCTTTCGATAGTTTTGTAACTAATCTCAATCCCAAAAACAATGAAAAATATATCTAATAAATATGTCATCATTCTATTGCTTTTTCCAACAAGCTGCTGAAGTAAAATTAAAGTTAGTTTTTGATTTAGGGTTAGTTTCGAGGGTCTGCCGGTTTTCTTTTCTGAAATAATTGATTTAGTTGCATTATTTATTAATCCCCCTAGGTTTTTCATTGAAGATTTTATTTTTCTCATAAAATCTTTCTCATAAGTTTTTGGATTCTTATGCTTAATACTGAATTGCTCTTTATATTCATCGAGAAGATATTTGTCTAATTGTTTTAATTTCAATTTCACCGCTTTTTCTGTTGTCATGTTTATTTGTGCCCAACTTAGAATAAATAGTTTTGTATAGTATAAAACATATATATTTATAAATGAATTGTGCCCAATATTATTATGATGGCATATATCAGAAACAAAAAGATAAAAGGAAAAACATATTATTATGTAGTGGAAGGAAGGGTTAACGCAGAGGGAAAAGTTAAACAAAAAGTTTTAATGTATTTAGGAAATGTAGATAATGTGTTGAAAATTTTTAAAAAACATAAAGATAGTAAGTCCTAATTAGTTTTGTCCCAGAGCCAGTTTGAGCGAATGGTTTAAA
>Ga0208647_1000449_pt1 | contig 11704 bp, 12 predicted proteins | sample AntAceMetag02UKA_FD_184765 | JGI IMG/M metagenome (GOLD analysis project Ga0208647, IMG submission 184765) | Saline lake microbial communities from Ace Lake, Antarctica - Antarctic Ace Lake Metagenome 02UKA (SPAdes) (version 2) | ecosystem: Environmental > Aquatic > Non-marine Saline and... | reverse complement strand
AGATACATTAACCATAAAAATATTTTTATTATTAAAAGAATTTCTGTTTATATAATAAAAGTATATCATACTATTCCAGTTAACTGGAATAGTAATTCTTAAATTATTTTTTTAAATTTATTAAATTAAGTTATAATAAAGATATGAAAAACTTAAAAAATAAAATGGGCAGAACATATTGTTTTAATATACCCTACTTGGTGGTATACATATCCCGCTTTGGTTAAAGGTTTTTTTGATAGAATTTTATTACCAAATTTTGCGTTTAAATTTGAAAATAAAAATGATTGGTTGCCAAAAAAATTATTGAAAGGAAAAACTATTCAACTAATAATTACAATGGACGGACCTCCTATATTTTATAAAATATTTTTAAACAATTTCCATAAAAAAATAATGAAACAAACTATCGGTTTTTGTGGAATTAAATTAATTAAAACAAATTATTTTGGATCCATAAAAAAATCCACTCTTTCACAAAGAAAAAAGTGGTTAAATAAAGTTTTTAATTTAGGAAAAAATAATTAAAAAGAAAATCCCCCCCCGTACATCTGTGGGGGGGATTTTTTTTAAAATCAAAATAATTTTAAAAGAAGGGGTTAATTTATACCGCACCAACCCCGCTGGTGCTAAATATTAAATCGCATCACTACCTCCTATGGGAACAAAACCCGGCTTTTCAGAATTTAGAAAAATCTTTTTCCATGGCAAGAACCGACATACCGCCGACGTTCATCTTTGCCAAAAAACGTTTGGATTCTTCGCAACCTACTGCATCGTTTGCACCTTTTTGGATAAAAGTTGTGAAATTCATAGGGCATATCTCCGATTAAGTTATAAGAACTGACCTTCCTTAAGGTCACCTATCTTATAGATTACCAAATCACAAAGAAAACACAAGAACTTTTGTGGGTAGATACAAAACAGACTAAAAATTTTAAAAATAATAATCGTCAACGAAAAAAGAATTTTCCATTGACGATTATTTTGCAAATCAATCGCACGAATTGGGTTCCAGTGGAGATGCCAGGATCCCTATTTTATTTTCACCACAAACCGTACAGCTATTACATTTCTTTTCTTTAAAAGTTCTCTGATCACATTCATCACTCTGACCAAAATTATCACAACTACCACCTAAACGTTTTTCTGAAGAAAGATCTTTATTAGTATTCATTTTTTCCTTCTCTCTTAGATTAACAACTATTATTAGTTTATAAACTTAATATAAAATTGCAACTAATTGCATCAAAAAATCCTCAAAATAATATCTTGAGGATTTTTTACAGAGAATTTTATTTCTACAAATTGTAGTATAACCTTCTAATTATTGAATAAATTTAATGTTTTTATAATTTATCGCGTATACTTGAGAGTATTCCCTCTTGCTAAATAATTTAATTCCAAATCATTAGCTCCCACATGAACTATAGTATATTCCATTGCCTCCCCATCAGACGCTACTATCAAATGACTCCCGTCATCATCTTTCGTTTGGTTTGCTTTAGAAAAGTAAACCTGAAATTCATCTCGACTCATTTCCTCTCTATCATAATAATCTATTTTTTCAGTTGCTGTAAATTCAATTACTGAATTAGCATCATCCAAAGATGTCCATTTACCTACCAATAAACTCTTTGTGTTAACACCAACTTCATTATCTTCAAATTTAATTGTGTCTACAACTTGATCAAAAGAATCAAACCATCTTTGAGCTTCCATAGACCCTTTTCCTTCACTTAATGTTTTATAAAAATCATCCATCTTTTCAAAATCCCAAATTAAATCGTCCTGACAATTTTCAACATTTTTTTCAAAATATTTTGGCATAGTAGAGGTAATTAAATCTCTATTTCCTTTTACTGTTACAATAATTCTCCTGTTATCATCAAAAATTAAAGCTTTTCTCTCAAAAGTCACATCACATATTTCAAAACGACTTAAAACCATATATTCTTGGATATTTATTTCTCCCAAGTTTCTAATTTTTTTAGAAGAATCCAATACAAAAATATCTTCATCCACAAGTTCTCCTTTTTTTAATGCTTCTACTTTTACTAAAGTCTCTTCTTTATCAAATCCTGGATAATCAAGATCATCAATTTTTTTATCTTCAACTAAAAGTTGCATTTCTCTCCCAGCAAACGAAACTGAGTGAGGGTATTTAAAAGATAAATTAGATTCTTCTCCTTCATAAATGTTCCATAAGTCTGTTTCACTTTCTATTGCTTTTGCTCTACCACTTTCATTAAATTCTTGCTCTTCTGAGTTCTTAGAAGAAGTCATATCAAAAAAACTCAAACCAAACCAAGCTAATAATACAACTCCGAATACTACTAATATATTTTTCATACTATTATTTTTTAACCTGTCTATCAGCAGGTAGATTATTTAATAAAAGCCCTTAATATAAGCGATTGTATCACAAAAACCCCGCTTTTTAAACTTTTGATTTAAAGTTTAAAAAGCGGGGTTTTATATCTTTTCTATTTCATCATTCGTATCCAAACTGGAATTACAGCTACTAAAGCTAAAATTAAATACCAATACCATTCCCAAGAAACTAATTGTGGAAAAAATTTAACTAACAACAAGGTCACAAATAAAACGCTCGTTTTAATCAAAGAAATATGATACCAATGAAAATTTTTAATCTTTGAATCTGCCCATGAAAATAAATACATAAAATTAAATTTATAAATGTTAACTTTTTTTAAATAGTTGACGAAGTTATTTAAAAACAATAAATCTAGAAATATCAAAATATACTCGCTCCTGTAAACTCTTGAAATCGATATTGGATATTTTTCCAGAAGCTTGGCTTTTCAAAAAAATCAAAATCAACTGTGTAATTTCCTTCTATATTATTCCACATTTTATCAAAATAATTTAAAATTTCTGTAGAAATTGCTTTATTAATAGGAACAGTCATTTTTAAATCTGATTCTAAATTAAAATCATCCAAATTTTTTCTTGTATAATTAGCAGAACCTAAAATAACAGACAATTCTTTCTCTCTTACAAAAATACTCATTTTACTATGAAATTGTTCATCTTCTGTATCATAATATTTTGCTTTAATTTTCCCCTTAGACTTCTTTATTAACTCGTTTACAGCTATTCGTGTAGGTACCCCAAAATTATCTCTACCGAAAGCAAATTTACTTGGATCAGCTACAATTTTTATATCTACGCCTCTTTCTGAAGCACCCAGTAAGGCATTCATAATCTCTCTATCTGAGAAAAAGAAAATAGATATTTTAATTTCTTCACTATCTTGACTATTATTTATTTCTTCCAAAAGAGCATTCTTTATTTTTTTCTCTGTAATCAACTGAATCTCAATATCTTTTTCCTCTGAAGTTGCTTCAACGAAACTGAAGTCCCAATCGTCTAATTGATAGCCTGACATCTCTAAAACAGTTTTTTCAGAAGTATAAATGTCTTTGTAAATTTCATCTTTTACAAGAAGACCTACATTTGAATACTCAGCTCCAGAACCAGCAGGATTAGCTGAAATAACGAAAGAGCACATTTGATTACCACAATCAGCTATCATTGTTTTTCGATGATTAACTTTAAAATTTAAAAGCTTAAGAAAAGCTCGAATGGAACTCTTACCATCATATCCAGGAATATCCAGCCATCCTTCTGATGGTTTTCCAAAAGCCTGAACAAGAGTTCTCCAAAAAGGTGAGTACAAACTATTACTATCTCTTAATTTATTAACATCCGTAAAAACAACGTCTATTCCAGCCTCTTTCATTTGTTCAAAATATTCAACATCAAAGGATCCATAACCAGTATTATAAGCATCGGTAATTAAAACAACTTCTAATTTAGGAACTTGTTCTTTCCGTTGAACTAAATGGTTTGTCATTTCTTGAGAGATATCTCTTAAAGATTCATCTTCATTTTTACCCCACAAAAACATATCAATTAAAATATATTTTTCAGCTTTATCGATAGTTTGAAAAATTTTATCAAAGATTTCATGATCATAAACTCTCTCTTCCCCTTTCTCATAAGTTAAATCATATAAAAAATCAATATTTTCCTCTGAGACACTAATTGGTTCACTAACATAACTAATTCCATTAGGAAGTTTTTTACAAGAATGAAAAACTCCGATAATAAAAATTATTCCAGCTAAACAAATAAATATTTTTTTGAAGAATTTTTTTTTCATATTTTTATTATCTAGTCTTTTTTTCAAAATCAATAATATTTTTAATTACAGCTTCTTTATCATAATCTTCAACAATAATATGATTTGATTTTTCAAAAGTTATTAATTCTTTATTTTCTGATTCAATATTTTCATAAATATAAAACGAACTTTTTATATCACTAGTCTTATCATTTTTAGATTGTTGTAAAAGTATAGGATTTTTTATTTTATTTAAATTATTTTTCATATCTTCCAAAAAAGATTTTGAATATTTGATTGGAGCAAAGGGCATATTCCAATATGCAATATGTTTATTTAAATCTTCTTGAGAATTTATTTGGCCTGTTTTTGTTTTTTTACTATAATTTAAAATTTCAGTAAATATATCTAAATATGTTTCGAATTTAAAGATATGATAATATTTATAAGTAGTAAAGATATAGGGACTTAATAAATAAATATTATTTACTTTTTTAGTTTCAGCAAGCCGAGTGGATAATGCTCCGCCAAAACTAAAACCTACTAAATTTACTTCTGTACATTTACTCTTCAAAATATCAAATTCCTTTGATACTTGTTCATACCAATCATCTAAAGTTAAATCTAAAATATGACTAGGTACTTCCCCGTGTCCTTTCAGTCTTTCTACAATAACAGTTTCACCAAACTCTCTGTAAATTTCTTCTGCCATTTTTTTCATTTCATCAGGAGTCGATGTATAACCATGAATAAGATACCAACAAACATTACTTTTACCCTCTAAAACAATCCTTTCTGCTCCTAAAATAATTCCCTCTTTATCATAGTCCCATCTTTCTAAATCCCTAAAGTCAATTTTACTTTTTTGTAGAATCCCAGTTCTAAAAAACAAAATAACTAACAAGACTATTATTAAAATAGTAAAAATAATTTTTTTGTTTTTTAAAAATTGCATATTTAGCAACAAATTTCAAAATAACTTTGAGGGTGACCACAAGAAGGACATTTTTCAGTTGCTTCTTTTCCTTTGTGCAAATACCCACATTTTCGGCATATCCATTTTACTTCTGTATCTTTTTTGAAAACTGAATTATTTTCTAAATCACTCAAAAAATTAATGTATCTTTCTCTGTGACTATTTTCAGCAATAGCAATTGCTTTTAATCTATCCGCAATTTCAGGCAAATTTTCGTCTTCGGCTATTTGAGCAAATTCAGGATACATAGAATCTGCTTCAAAACCTTCCCCCTCAATAGCTGACTTAAGATTTTCGATAGTATCTCCTAAAACATTTGGGACCTCTGCTTCAACTTTTATTTCAACTTTTTCTGTATTTAAATCTTGAATCAATCTAAATAACCATTTAGCATGTTCTCTTTCTTGTTCTGCTGTTAAAAGAAAATTCTCAGCAATCTGTTCATAACCTTCTTTTTTAGCTATTTTAGCGTAAAAAGTATAACGGTTTCTTGCTTGTGATTCTCCAACAAAAGCTTTGGCTAAGTTTTCTAGTGTTTTTTGCATATTTTTTTAGATTATTTATTAATTTGTTTTATTATAACAAAAAATAGTACAGTTACACAGTAAATTTTAAACTAAAAAAACAAAGACTACAATTTTTAATTTGTAATCTTTATTCTTTTATGACTACTTACTAGCAAAGAATATTCAAACTTGTTTTTGTTTAGGGTGATTTAAAATATACCTTTTTACAGGAGCATAAAGTAATATTATAATAGGAATAAAAATTTCTGCATCCGATAGTAATTCTTGTAAACTAATCTGAATAGTTTTTTGAGCAATCATTGGAGCTAAAATGAAAAATAAAATCCAAAGTAATAATATTACATATATTGGAGTAAATAATTTTTCGTAATAAATCATTATTGAAATAATCAAAGGTATCAAAATTACAATAATGGGAAAGAGCATAATAAACCAAGGAGTAATTAAAATAAAAAACAAACCAGCAACTACCATTGGTATAAAAGATTCAAAAAATATTTTTATAAACGAATGTGAACTTTTTTCCATAATAATATTTATTTAAAAGTCTATAAAATCTTTTTAAAAAATCATGAAATGATTTTTTAACTTTCTACTTTATGGGCTTTAAGAGCTTTTGACTCGTTAATTATTGTAATAGTAGTAATAATTATCATTATAACATAAAAAATGACGTTAAAAGATAAACAAATCCTTTAACGCCTTATTTTCATCTATTTTTATAAATTTATTCTATGAATCCATAAAAACAATGTTCCTAAAAGAATTCCCGAAACAATTAATGCTCCTATAACTGAACCTCCTGAAATCGTTAACATTTTTTAAATCTCCTTATTTAATTAATCATTATAATTATTAAACAAATCATCTGGATTCAAAAATATAATAGAAAAACAATAAATAACAAATGCTACCTTTAACCAAATGATAAACATTTAAAATCTCCTTTTTTTAAAAACTCTTTACTTTATGCTATTATAAACTTACCATATGAAATTAAATTCAGCAATAATAAAAGAATTTCGTACCACCGAAGCTCAGAAAAAAGCTTTAAAAAAACTAGGATTAGAAACCATAGAAGATTTATTATTCTATTTCCCTTCTCGTTATGACAGCACCGAAGATTTAAAAGAGATAAAAGGATTAAAAAAGGGAGAAAAAATAATTCTATATGCTCAAGTCAAAAAAATAAAAGCCACCAAAGCCTATTACAAAAAAATTCCAATGACAGAGGCTACTCTTGAAGATGCTTCTGGAGTAATCAAAGCTATTTGGTTCCGCCAAGCCTATATTTCTAAAATGTTACCAGAAGACTCTTTCGCAAAATTTTCAGGAACAATATCTGAGAGAAACGGGAAATTATATCTAGCCAATCCTGAATATCAAAATGTCAGTTCTCTACCGATCGTAGCAAAAGGAGCTTTATTTTCTGAAAAAAATTCTGATTCTTTCGTTTTACCTATTTATCCAGAAACTCGAGGGTTAAGTTCTAAATGGATTTATCATAAAATTGAAAAAATATTTTCTGAAGGAGTTTTAGATGATCTAAAAGATCCAATTTCTAAAAAAATTCTGAAAAAATATAATCTTCCTACTTTAAAAACTGCTTTAATTTGGGTTCATACACCCAAAAAAAAATCTGATGCCATTGCATCAAGAAAAAGATTTGCTTTTGAGGAAGTCTTTTTAATTTCTCTACTACGAGCCAAACAAAAAACTGAATATCAAAAAAATCCTTCCTTTATAATTTCTACCCTGCCTGCCGGCAAGCAGGGATTCAACAAAGGGATGAAAGATTTCATCGACCGCTTCCCTTTCAAACCTACGAGTTCTCAAACAAAATCTATAAAAACTATCCTTAATGATTTTAAAAAAGATTACCCTATGAACAGACTATTGGAAGGAGATGTGGGTTCGGGTAAAACAGCTGTAGCAGCTGCCACTATTTATGCGATTACCACTACATCTCCCAAAAATCAGCCTTCAGCAAGATTACAAACTGCCTACATGGTTCCTACAGAAATTCTGGCTAAACAACATTTCGAATCTTTTATTAAATTTTTTGAGTATTTAAATATCAATATCGGATTAATAACTTCTTCGGGGTGTTTTAAATTTCCTTCAAAAGTAAATCCTACTGATTGGACAAAAATTTCCCGATCCCAGCTTCTAAAATGGGTAGCTAATGGTGAGATTCCTATTTTAATCGGAACCCATTCTCTAATTCAAAAATCTGTTGAGTTCAAAAATCTTGCCTACATTATAATTGATGAACAGCATAAATTTGGAACAATGCAAAGACAAAAATTAACTCGAAAAAATGGAGTTGAATCCAGTACAAAAGAACTTACTCCCCATTTATTATCTATGACAGCCACTCCTATCCCTAGAACTTTGGCTTTAAGTATATATGGTGATCTTGATTTAACATTATTAGATCAAATGCCTCATGGTAGAAAACCAATTATTACTGAAATTGTTACGCCACAACAAAGAGACAAAACCTACGAACAAATAAGAGAAAAGTTAAGAGGAGGAAGACAACTTTATGTAATTTGTCCTCGAATAGAAGAACCTGACCCCAACAAAGCAGGAGCTTTGCGAGTAAAATCTGTCACCGAAGAAGCGAAGAGATTAAAAACTGAAGTATTTCCAAATTATGAAATAGGAATTTTACACAGCAAAATGAAACCAATTGAAAAAGAAGAAATTATGAACAATTTTTCTGAAGGTAAAATTGATATTTTGGTAGCTACTTCTGTAGTAGAAGTGGGAGTGAATGTAGAAAATGCTACTATGATTATTTTAGAAGGAGCTGAAAGGTTTGGGTTGGCACAACTTCATCAATTACGAGGACGAGTTATTCGTTCTAACCATCAGGCCTACTGTTTTGTTTTTAGTGATGCTAAAACAGATAAAACTATAGATAGATTAAAAGCACTAAAAACTGCAAAAAATGGTTTTGAGTTAGCTGAATTTGATTTAGAACTAAGAGGGTCGGGAGAACTGATTGGAAATAAACAATGGGGAATGTCAGATTTAGCTATGGAAGCTATTAAAAATATAAAATTAGTAGAAGCCGCCCGAACTGAAGCTAAAAAATTAACAGAGGATGATTCTGAACTTCAAAAACACCCTCTTGTTTTAGAAAAAATTAAAAAAATAGAAAAACTTATTCATTTTGAGTAGAATTTTAAGTTTTTCACCTAACAATAAAATTTCCAACTTCAATAGTATCAACTAAAAGTAATCCTGAAAAATTTAATTGAGATTTTTCTCCTTTAAAATTTAAACTTCTAATTTTGGGAATATCACAAAAAAAAAAAAACTAAAACCAAAGCATCCAGCTTTGGTTTTTAGTTGTTTTATGTTACTTATGTAATTGCAAAACTATGTGGGCGCACCAGGACTCGAACCTGGGACCACAGATTATATCTACGATATAATTCCATCGCTCGGATCAATTACAAATCTATGTGGGCGCACCAGGACTCGAACCTGGGACCACAGAGGTATAAGCTCTGCGCTCTACCAACTGAGCTACACGCCCTTCAACGTTAAATAATCTTATCTTAAATCCCTTTTTAAATCAATTCTATTCTGCATAATTCAACCCCAAAGCAAATTCCAATACTTTTTTTCGTATATCTTTATTAAACAAAAAGCCACTATGTCCTGACCATAAATCTTCGTGAATAGAATCTTTTACATCTGTTTCTGAAAAAATAACTATCGGATCCACATAACCTCCAAATGAATAAGTTGGAACATCTACTTTTTCAGGAGTTTCTAAAAACTCTTTAGAGCTATCTATTCCAAAGGAATCCATATCATGAGGAGAAGCCATTGTAATTAATTTAACTACATTACTATTTTCAGAATTGTTTATTATTGATTTAGCTAATAGTCCCCCATAACTATGTGCAATAATTAAGGTACTTTTTCCGTCATCTAAAATTTCTACTCCTTCTTCTACAATTTTTTCAGTTTTTTCATCTTGCCAATAAAAATAAACTACATCATCCAAAAAAATTATCTCTTTATCAGCAAAATTAAAAGTTAAATCTCTTTTCCAACGAATTAATTCTCCAGCAGAAGTATTAATCCCAGGCACAAACAAAATCCTTTCAAAATTTATATCATCAGTATTTATTTTTAAAGTATTTATCCCAGAACCAGTAGCCAAACCAACAGAATAAATCACAAACAAAGCTACAATTATCATTGTTAATTTTTTAAAAATTTTAATTGTCAGATCCTTAAAAATTTTCATCTTTTATTTTATTCTTTAAATTTTTTGGGTTGAATTCCATTTAAAATCAAAAGTTTTTCATATTCATCTCTTTCTAAGGTTTCTGATTCCATCAACTTTTCAGAAATTATTTTTAATGCTTTTTGATTATTTTCTAAAATATTTTTAACTTTGGCTATTGCTCCCCCTATTATTTTTTCAACCTCATTATCTATTTCTCTGGCAGTTTCTTCTGAGTAAACTTTCTCACTACTAGAAAAATTTGGAAACGCCAGCTTAGAACTCTTTTCAAAAGCAATTGGACCTAGTTTCTCAGACATTCCATATTTTGTAACCATATTTCGTGCTAATTTAGAAGCCACCTGCAAATCATTTGAAGCTCCTGTAGTTACATCCCCAAAAACCATTTTTTCTGTTAGATAGCCACCAAGAGAAACTCCAATGTCATCCAAAAAATATTTTTTAGAATATAAACTTTTTTCTTCATCAGGTAGTTTAATAGTATAACCAGCAGCTCTTCCACGAGAAACTACTGAAATTTTATGCACTGGATCTGAATTTTCTAACAAAGTTGCAGCCAAAGCATGCCCTACCTCATGATAGGCAATAATTTTCTTTTCTTCCCCTGTCATAATATGGCTCTTTCTTTCAGGTCCCAACATCACTTTTTCTATTGAACGAATTAAGTCAAATTGTGATATTTTTTTGCGATTTTCTCTGGCTGCCAAAATAGCACCTTCATTCATTAGTGATTGTAAATCAGCTCCAGAAAAACCAGGGGTTCTTTCAGCAACAGTCTCCAAATTAATATCTTCAGCAAAAGGTTTTTTCTTTGAATGAATTTTCAAAATAGCTTCTCTATCTTTTCTATCAGGAGCATCAATCATTACCCTTCTATCAAATCTTCCTGGACGAAGCAAAGCTGGATCTAAAACATCAGGACGATTAGTCGCAGCAATAATAATAACTTTTCCATTAGGATCAAAACCATCCATTTCTACTAAAATTTGGTTTAAAGTTTGCTCTCTTTCATCGTTTCCTCCACCCATACCTACTCCTCTAGCTCTTCCAACAGCATCGATTTCATCTATAAAAATAATTGAAGGAGCCATTTTCTTAGCTTCTTTAAACATATCTCTCACCCGCGAAGCACCTACTCCCACAAACATTTCTACAAACTCTGAGCCTGAGATTGAAAAAAAAGGAACTCCAGCTTCTCCTGCTACAGCTCTAGCTAAAAGTGTCTTCCCTGTTCCTGGAGCTCCCATTAACAAAACCCCTTTAGGAATTTCAGCTCCAATATCCAAAAATCTTTTGGGACTTTTCAAAAAGTCTACAATTTCAAACAATTCTTCTTTAGCTTCTTTTACTCCTGCCACATCATTAAAAGTAACTTTTTGTTTTATATCTTTAGGATCTGTTAGCCTCGCCTTGGAACTTCCAAAAGAAAAAGCTTGTACATTTGAGCCCTTAACTTGACGAGAGATATACCAAAAGAAAAAAACTATGAACAAAATAGGAATTAAAAAAGGAAGCATTATTAAAAGAAAAAACTGAAAGCCTCCTTCTTTTTTAACCACAATGTTAATAGAGTTTAATTGTTCAGCAGTTACCCCATAATTAACTAGAGATTCAGATAATGATGATTCCATCTCTTTTTTTGATTCTTTAGTTGTCTCATCTTTAAAAAGAATAGATAATTTTTCCCCTTCTATTTCAATACTTTGAACATCTCCTTCTGTAATACCCGTTACCAATTCTGAAATAGACATTTCTTCAATTTCTTCTTTATTTTCTCC
>Ga0208647_1000448_pt1 | contig 11732 bp, 12 predicted proteins | sample AntAceMetag02UKA_FD_184765 | JGI IMG/M metagenome (GOLD analysis project Ga0208647, IMG submission 184765) | Saline lake microbial communities from Ace Lake, Antarctica - Antarctic Ace Lake Metagenome 02UKA (SPAdes) (version 2) | ecosystem: Environmental > Aquatic > Non-marine Saline and... | reverse complement strand
GGATGGATGAAATCCAAGTGCGAAGAACTCCAAAAGGAGAACACTAAGCTGAAAGGTAAATATAACCACCTTGAGAATCACGCCAATGAGCGCGTGCATGACCTACACCAACAACTCACAGCCCAAGCGAAGGAGCTTGAGGCATGGCAAGCCAAGTCAAACAGGCAGAAGGGTGATATTCGCAAGGTTCATAGCGAGCTTGATGCTCTTAAACGTAGGGTGGGTGAAGAATCCCGCCAACCAGAACAGGCGATAGCTGAGAAAGTCTTAAATTGGTTTGCAAATAGTCGTGTCGGGTTATCCTCTAAAACAATGGCAATGGTGGCATGTGGGATTATTCCAGATGAAGTCCATCATCCATATGACCCCGATGACCTTAGTCGGTGCATTGTCCTACTCGACATGGTTCCTGAAGTCCGTAATCATTTTGATGCAATATCAGATTTGAATAATAAGTGGGCTTCATTAATACAACATTGGGATGAGATTGAATCTGCTTATCGGGAAGAAGATGCGTTCGGATGGAGCAGAGTCAAGCGACCATCAAAAACATACACAATGATGAGAAATGTTTTGGCTGTCTGTGAAGGAGGTGGGGAGTGAGTGACTTAAAGGCCTTCAGGGTATCGGCACTCGGGACCAAGTGTATCGTATTCGCTGAGGATAGGGGGCAGGCCCGCCATGCTACCGTGACAGGGGCAAAAGATGCTGGTTATGATTGCACTTATTCAGATGTTAGTTATGCAAGACGCGCACCTGAATTTGACGACAAGATGGGTAAACTCAAGCCAAGATTCTGTTATAGCGAAGAATTTATCGTGAAAAGGTTTAGGTAAACATATGAGAATGGCTAATCCAGTAGTCGTGCCGTCTAAAAAAGTGCAATCTGAACTGTCTAGGCTGGGATTTATTTCAGAATACCAAGAAATCAGCTCTGAAGCCTTCGACAAGCTATTCAAAGACAATTGTGGCTGATTATAAGCGACTGATGAGGGATAGAGGCGATGAGCGGCAACGAAAAAGATTTGAAAGGGAGTTTAGGAAATGAATTGGCCCATGAGGAAGCATAGGGGTATTAGAATTATAATTTCATGGTGTATTATTCCAACGGCCGTTGACGACCGCTGGTACTGGTTAGAGCGACTTAAGATACAGCAAGAATTCATATACTCCATGGGCGTGGGCTCATGGCACAACAAGAAAGTGATCAAAAAACCATAAAAGGAGTAACAAAATGGACTGGACAAGCGTCCCACTCATCTTCATGTACATCTGTATCGCAATCGTAATTGGTGTTGTAATTGGGAAACCTCGCAAAAAAGGTGATCCACCAGATAAATTTGTGACTGTGAGCCAGTTAATAGAAGCTATTAATAGGATAAGAGTAATAGCTAAACGAGTAGACCAGCGCCTTGATACTATGGAAAAGCTCGGCAAAGAGCACCAGGAGATCCTGAAACCGCAGAATGCTTTTTATGCCTTGCGAGATTATATGGATGGTTTTCATAATAAGGAGCAGAAGTCTGAAAATGCTCTGACGCAACTCGGTGACAAATTTGATAAGATGCTGTTGAGGCTGTCAGAACACGACAGGAAAATGGACCTGATGCTTAGCCATAATGGACTGGAATTCAAATACCAAATTGAGAACCCGGCTTTCGAAATTGTAGCTATACCCGAACCAGAAGAAGAAAAATCATGAAAGAGATTGTTGTTGTAGATATTGAAACAACTGGCTTCCAGGGGCAGGGAGGCCTTATTGTCGAGGTCGGTATCGTTGCACTTGACCTCGATACTGGGGGCATCACTAACCTATTTGATTCACTGGTTCAGGAGCCGGAGCTAGACGAGACACATACAGAAGGCAAATATGGCTGGATCTTTAAAAATTCTAGTCTGAAATATTCAGATGTCTTGAAGGCTCCATTACTCAGCGAAGTAATACCGGAAATCCAAGACATCTTTGATAAATACGAGAATGGCGCTACTGCTTATAATAAGAGATTTGATTTTGGGTTCCTTAATGCCCGCGGTATCAAAATTAAGGAATTACCGTGCATCATGATTGCAGCCACGCCAATCTGTAATATACCAAATCGGTGGAACACAGGGCCAAAATGGCCCACTGTTGAGGAAGCATGGGCGTTCTTTTTTCCTTCGCACCCTTATATAGAGGAACACCGGGCCCTAGATGATGCAAGGCATGAAGCACTAATTTTGCTTGAGATGTATAATAGACAAAATTCATAATGGTCTGAAGGCTTGTCTAGGCGTGTGGAAAATGCTTGCTTTTGGTGGTGTAAGGTGTAATAGTTGCCAATAAACTGCTCTTTTTCAGGGCGGTTTGTTAGATACTTTTATTAACTAAAACGCCGAATCTCAGGAATCTGAAAAGTGGTACCGGTCAAAATATTCAATTAATTTTGAAAAGCTCAGAAAAAACCAAAAGGCTGTTTTGAGGGAACCCGGTTTTCGAGGGTTTGAAGAAAATGTGGTTGCTGTTTTTATTAGACTTAGGTAGCTCAATAAAAAATTTAGCAAATAAATAGAGCCGGGGGGGTGTAATGTTTGATTATTTGTTTTAATCAAAAATTACGTGACTTGGTGGGAGGGAGAGTGCCAAATTTTTTATATATTTTGATTTATGAGTAAATATCGGTAGAGTTGTGAAATGTATTAAAAGGTTTTTTTAAGTAAGTTTTAATAATAATAATCGTTCATAAGTATATAGAGTCAAATATAATTTCAGCTATTTATTGCCTTTTTTTTCAAAAAAACGTCCGTAAATTGCATAGACGTCAAGGTTCGTATCACCTCCAAAAATGGAGAATTCCCAAATGCCTCAAAAAAAGCACGAAAACAAGCGTCTCCCATCTGGAGACCAGTCCTCATCTCAAAAAAGTAAGTCAGGATGGAGTGGTGACGACTCAGCAGAAGATTATGTGATCGTTGAAGAGACATCGTCCAGCAAAGTATTCAATGATCAGGAGATCGGCTTTCGCGCTAAATCAATCACTCAAGAACTCTCAGAAATATTAGGGCAGGAGATACAGTTCACGCCAAAAGAAGGTGATCCAATTGTTGCCACAAGGCAGACGCTCATGTTGCAGAGAGTAGCCACGGCTGCAATGCTAGGAGACAAGGACGCCATCAAATGGATAACTGACCGGGTTGAGGGCACAGCTATCCAGCGTCAGCTCATTCAGAATATAGATATTATTACGGAGGTCGTACAAATACTAGACAGGCTTGTGAAAGACCCTGTTCTTATGAAGCAGATTGTCTTTGAGTTTAGGAATTTAGCTGTTCGGACTGATCCGAATAGGATATAATATGATATCATCTACTGTCAAATCATATCATCTAACTATTATCATATGAGATAAATTGAAATGCCTAGAAATAATATTAAGGAGGGCATGTGCCGAAATTGCTATGTCCACCACCCGCGGAATTGTGAAATCTGTTCTGGTTTTGGCTTCCATGAAGACGGCAAATCACCTTTATCTGGTGAGTCGGCTATGACTATTTTCAATGAAGAGGGCAGACTTATGATAAGGCAGACGAATTGGTGTGAGTGTCCTGAGTGCCACGGTACTCCTTTTGGTGTTAAAGAATTACAGCGCGCCAAGTTCAGGACGGAGCGTCACTTCTAATGCCTATCAAATCGGGACAGGAGCAGGACAGGAAGGACCCTTCCTATCTCTACAACTCCATGGCGGACAGGTTACAAGCAAAGCTGGATAAGGCTGACCTAATTGCTGACCCTGTCAAGTATCTAGATTTCTTTCCGTTCACACATTGGAGCAAGCAGAAGGACATCACTAGGAGCGTATTTGCGAATAAATACACCTACGTCAGGTCCTGCAATGCTTCAGGGAAGACACATCTCGTTGGTGAGTTGGTGCTCGCCTTCCTAGACATATATGGGCCAGATGCGAAGGTCATTACGACGGCGAAGAACTTTGATTCCATGCGATTTATGCAGTGGAGCAGAATCAGGACGATGTATAAGTTCGTGAGACATCGGTTTGGTGGTGCACATATGAACACAACAGATTTCCAGCCTGATCCAGATGGATCTCCCGAATGGTTCGCCCTAGGGAATAATCCTAAGATAGAAGGCGATGAAGCTCCCGCCTTTCAGGGGCACCATGCGCGTCATGTGTTGTTCGTTGTTGATGAGGCGATCCTAACGCCGCCGGCTATCTGGAAAGCAATGGAAGGGTCTATGATGGCTGATGGTCGTCATATGCTTGTGCTGTACAATCCAACAACGACCGAATCAAGTGAAGTCTATCAAATGGAGCGCGAAGGCAAGCGCGTGTCATTAGAGAAAGGTAACTTGATCGTCATTAAAGGACCTGACTTATGGAGTAGTCCTGAATATTTAGAGGATCCCAGCAAGTTTGTGAACCTGATAAGCCCTGAAGGCGCCGCGGAGTTAGAGGAGACATACGGCAGGAACAGCGCGATCGTGAAATCGCGTGTCTATGCTGAGTGGCCCGAGAATGATGAAACCAGTGCAATAAAGAAGCTAGGGCTCTTGCAGGCACACGAGAATTATCTAGATTCGTCATTTGACATAGGACAGATAATCAAGATATCGTTCGGTTGGGATGTCGCTGGCGATGGTGATGATAACAATGTTCTGGGAGTTGTTAAGGTAGGCAAGTATGGACTGCGGTATGACCAGCTAGATAAGTGGCACAGCGAACACCAAGCAAGCATGTCGCGGGTCTGGTCTCGCATGTTATCAGAGAGAGATAAAGCTGAAGCATACAACAGGGATTATGAGAGGTCCAATAACTGCATTGTTGAACCTGTGGTTGTTCAGCTGACTGTAGATGCTGTTGGGGAGGGGAGCCACGTCAAATCCATTTATGAGGAGTGGGACAAGGAAACAGGTTTTCTAGGCATCCTTCCGTTCAAAGGAGGTGAGAAGGCTAAGAAGATACATGAACGAAAAGAGGTGGTGCTACTCAACAAGAACTCTGAGGCATGGTATAGGATGACGCTACTATTATCAAATCAGATTCCAGAGTGGTTGCCCGTCGCAATGAACTTGACAACAGAGCTAGAGCATGAGCTCGGTGAGCGGAAATATATGTGGGGTCAGCGTAACAAGGAGGCTCTGGTGTGGTACATAGAGCCTAAAGACGAGTGGAAATCAAGGAACAGAGGCAGGAGTCCAGATGATGCAGACGCTTGTATAATGGCGTTCTATGGATATTTCCATGGTGGTGCAGGTCGTATTCGGGCGTTCACTGCTTAATTAAGAAAAGGGTTTTATAAGATGGCAACTTACATTATATTGATGACGTCAATAATGATAGGAATTTATGTTTTATTTGGCTTTATATCATTCTATTTCGCTACCCAGACGACAAAAGAGCAAATGTCAAAGGTGGATAGCCCCGCAGTCAAGTTTCTCTATTGGCACGGAACTATCTTCATGCCAGGATTCACGCTAATGGTAATTCTTTCTATTTGCTTCTGTGTCGCACATGCCTTTCCTCTCTGATGTAGTAAAGAACATACACGCCGCACAGGGCGTATCAACACCACCTAACACCATCACGAAGGATCTTGATCAGTACATGGACAAGCCTTCCATTTTTGGTTCATCTAATCCTGATCCTAATGCTGAGAGTTTTCTTAGTATATATGAAACAGTGAGCACAGTCAACCGCGCCGTCGAAGTCAAGTCGGACAAGGTTGCTGAACTGCCGATTGTGATTGAGCAGAAGCAAGGTGACGAGTGGATTGATGTTTCAGACAGGCCTGATCTTATACTGTTTAAGAAATATAATACACTACAGACATCATTTGACTTCTGGCAAAGCACTATTGGATATCTTGAAACACTAGGCGAAACCTTCTGGATCCTTAATCGCAATGGGGGCGGCTTTGTCACAGAAATGTATCCGATACCACCACCATTCATAGACATTATAGCTGACAACGAGTTCAAGGTCAAGCATTACGATTTCACCAAAGACGGCAAAGTGCTTCACATTCAGCCGGAAGATATGTTCTTTATTAAATATTGGAACCCTTCAGATCCTATTCGCGGCTTAGGTCCTATGAATGCCGCAATGAATGATATCATTTTAGATTTGTATGCACAGACATCTTCCAAGCGCACATTTGAAAAGGGTGTAACTCCTTCTGGTATTCTTTCCACAAAGGAAGAAATGGGAGAGGGTGAATGGAACAGAATGCAGAAATATGTCAGGGACACCTACTCCGGCCCTGACAAGTACGGCAAGATCATGTTCCTGACTGGTGGATTATCCTGGCAACAGATGGCGCTAGATAATACGAAAATGCAATTTATGGATCAGCGCCTGTACACGCAGAGCAAGATTAGAGAGGTATATGGCGTACCGCCTATCTTCTTTATGGATTTCAGAGATGCGTCTGTGCTGTCCAATGCTGATGTTCAGTATCGTCTCCTTTGGGAAACGATAAAACCGATGCTCGTAAAGATCCAGCAGTTAATGACAGAGTTCTTCTTGCCTATGGTAACGAACCTGCCAGACTTGAGGTTCAGGTTCGAGCTTAAAGGTGTCTCAGCATTACAGCCTGACCTGACTGCCTTAGGCACTAGGTTTGCAACTGGATTTGATAAGGGTGCAGTAAGTCCAAATGAAATTAGGGTGAACGTGTTAGGCCTCAAGGCTGACAACAATCCCGCTATGGATCTGAAATATGTGCCAGCCGGATTAATACCTATTGACGATGCTGGTGTTGCTGTAGATGATGCCAAAAAACCAGAAAAAGGTCTTTTGTCGCGTCTAAAAGGTATGGGTGATATGATCTCGGTTCTGGTGCCAGATGATAGACTTGACATGAGTGACCTACGCCAGAAGAAGTTAGATGGCGAGACGAATGTTTGGAAAGCAATAGGCGCCTCTTCAATACAGCGCGTTGAGCTCGGGATCGCTAAAGATTTCGCTAAAGAATTAAAGAAATTATTAGATGCACAGGCCAAAGAAGTAGTCGCAAATGCGAGAAAGAATAAGCAGTATAGCCTAGAACGCGCTGTTGAGCTTATGGGGATCACTATTTCAGAGAATCCTGTAGGGTCTGAATACAAATATACAGCCAGCGGCGTCAACTTTGACTACAATGAGTGGGTTAAGACTTTTGAAGAGACTGGTCAGCCTGCTATTTCTGCTTCATTAGTAGCGGCAGGCAAGGAGCTCGCAGAGCAACTGGATGAAGTTTTCAATGCTGAAGATGTTCGTGCTGTCAAATTTGTAAAGACTCGGTCACATGAATACGCGGCCTTAGTAAATGACACAACTAAGGAAGCCGTCAACAATATTGTGGCAAAGGGTATCGCAGAAGAGCTCACAGTGCAGGAGCTTGCCTTAAAGCTAGAAAAGTATTTTCTGAATAATAATGCTATGCGGGCTGAGCGGATTGCTAGGACAGAGACAGTTGGCGCAAGCAATAAAGGCCGACAAGAGGCTATGATACAGAGCCCTCGCGTGGAAGAACGCATGTGGGTCACTCAGAGAGACAAGAATGTGCGTGATTCGCACAGACATTTGGATGGCGTTACTGCTAAATTAGGCGAAGGATACGTTGGTTACACAGACGGCTTCAGTCCTGACTTCCCATCTAGCCCCAATGAACGCTGTTATGAAATACCTTATAAGGTAAAAAAGAAGAAAAAGACTTAGGAGTCACCATGCCTGAAGCAAAACCACGTCGCTTAGAAAGCGCAGAAGTAGTAAAAAAGAACGCCGATGGTAGTGTTCGCTTCATACTGACCAGGAAAGAAGTTGACAGGTACGGTGATGTGGTCATGCCAGAAGGCATTGATGTAAAAGAATTTAAGAGCAACCCTATTGTTCTGTTTGGGCATGGGGGGGGAAGCAATCAGGGAAATATACCAATCGGCAAAATTATGATGGAGACATTGCGTATTTCAAAGACGCAGGTCGAGGCTGACATCATGTTTGATGAAGAGTCCGGTGATGAATTCGCGGAGATGATTGCTAAAAAGGTCAAAGCGGGCTTCTTGAATGCTGGGTCTATAGGGTTCCGTCCTATTGAAATATCAAATGATCCTGTCCTGCCAAAGCAGACAGGCGTCACTTTCAACAAATGGAAGCTCTTAGAATTCAGCGTCGTACCGATCCCAGCATTGCCAAGTGCCTTAGCGAAGCGAGATTTCGTTGAATTGCGTGATTGCTTTGAAAAGCAGTACGGCGCAGATGATATCAGTCGCTTTGATGATATGATCGAGGAATCATATGTAGCCCGAGGATATACTGCAAGGACGCAGGAAGAAGACACTGAACCAGAACTCAAAACTCTTCTGAAGAGTGTGCAAGCTGAACTCGGAGTAGTCAAATCTATTCTTGAGTCAATGATCGCTCCACCAGAAGAAGATCCTGCTGAAGTAGAAACAGAGATACCAGCCGAGAAATCGGATGATATAGATAAGGACGTAACTGAGGTGAAAGACGCTATGACGGGTCTTCTCAATTCGTTAAAAGAAACAAAAACACAACTTGAAGGAGGGCGAAATGCCTGAACCAAAAGTAGTAACTCCTCAGTTTGAAGGCAAAGACGACATCTTGGCGGTAGTAGTTGAGATGAAAAGCGTCCTTTCTGAGGTTGTACAGGGTTCTTCAGATCAGAGAATCAAAATGGAAAAAATGAGCGATGAGCTTCGCACCATGCAAGCCAAGCAAGAAGAGTTCCAAACTCTCACAACCACTACACTCGGCCAGCTGAGTGAAGAGGAACAGCAAAAGAACGCCAGCATTTTTGACGTTGCAATCAACCAGCCAACACTTCGCTCTATGTGGGGTTACGGTGATTCTGTTGAGCGTGCATTGTATCGCCCCCACGTTGATTATGATCATCGTGTTGGCTCAATGGTACACGACGGCAAGGGTTACGAGCTAGACTCACAGGTTATGGCAATGAATGACGCCATTTATCTGTTTGCAATGCACAAAGCGATGACAATCGCTTCAAAGAACCCTGGTGAAGCTGTATCGTACACCAAAATCGCAACTGAAATGGATACTTTCAAGATGTTCCAGTACGAACTGGGACGGAACTCTGAACTATCCAAAGCACTCGCCGCCGCAAATGATGGCGCCGGTGCTGAATATGTGCCAACAGGTTTGTCAGCACAGTTGATTGATGACGTTCGTTTGGCCCTTCGTGTTGCTGGATTGTTTCCAAACATTACGATGCCAGCGAAATCTGGTGCCTGGGAAGTTCCAAATGTATTAGGTCGCAAAGGCGCCTATATCATTGGTGAGCCGCAGACTGATTCTGCTTCTAAGATCCCCGCTGTGACTTCTGGAACTGCCAAAAAGGTCTTCACGGCAGTAACTCACGGACTTCGTATGCTATTCAGTGATGACCTCGATGAAGATTCACTTGTAGCAATGATGCCTCTCGTGAGAGCTGAACTCGTTGCTGCTATTGCAGACGCAATGGAAAACGCTGTCATCAATGGCGACATTACTGACTCTACTCACTTCGATAGTGATGTCACAGCCGCAAATGATATTCGTAAATCGTGGGATGGATTACGGAAATTCTCTGGTGGTTCTTCTGGTAATGCCGCAGTAGATATCTCGACATTGAGTCTTGCTAATATGCGAGCTATCCGTAAGAAGATGGGTATTTACGGAGCCAAAGCTGAGAACAATGCTTGGATCCCCGGTGTCAGTGGCTTTGTACAGATGTTGAGTATCGACGAAGTTGAAACTGCTGAAAAGTGGGGCACTGGATTTACAGCAAAGGCTGGAACTTTGGCTATGCTGGATGGATCTCCTGTTGTTCCCTCAGAGTTCATTCGTGAAGATCTCACGACCGCTGGTATATATGATGGCGTCACAACCACCGACACCATTATCCTTTATGCCAACACAAAAGCTCACTGGACAGCACAGAAACCTTCTGGGCTGAAAGTTGAGACAGACAGAGATATTGAGACACAACAGACAGTCGCCGTCGCTTCACAGCGCGTCGCCTTTACCCGTGTTCAAGTCCCTGGTGACAATGAAGCAACAGTTGGACTCGGATATTCACTAACCCGATAGAACTGTTCAATAAATTTGCCCTGCGGGCTCGGATCAATTAAGTGAAGGGAATCGCAGGGCCAAAGGAGAAACAAAAATGAGTGATTTAATTAGTGATGCCAAAGTCAATCGTCCCGGTCCCGGGATTGCTGCCTTAGCTCATCTTGGAGTTCCAGCTCTCTACAATGAAGCAGATCAGGATTTATCCTTTGGTGCTCTTCTGAAGAGAATTATGCTGGCTGCGGGTGTCAATCACATTGTTCAGGTGAATGACTGTGAGACTGCCGCGGATTACACTGAGAGTGATTCAGGTACATTTGATATTGCCGCAAGTGCTGCCGCTGGAAAGCGCGTTGGTACGAACTGCATGAAGCTCGTGGCCACAGCCGCTTGCGACGGTTCGCAGTATGTTGAGACGAAGCTGATCAATGAATCTGCTTACTGTCAAAAAGAGCCTGTTGGTGGAACTGGCTTCCGCTTTCAGGATTGGAGTGACACAGCTTACATTGGCTTCTGGAATAGCACAGCGTCCTCAGGTGACTTTGGAACCGCTGGCGAAATGCAGATGGCTCTTGTATATGATGGCGGACAGGTTTCTACCCTGGTCAACATTGGTGCAACTGTCACAACTGTACATCAGTGGGAAGAGCACGCTCTTTCTGAGTTTGGTATCCCACTTGATAGGATTGAAGGTATTCGGTTCTATTGTAGCAATGTCAATGCCGCGGAATATGTGCAATATGATGATATCATCAGATATCTGATTAGCTTCAATGGAGCTCCTCTGTATGGTGGAGCCTTTCCAATTAAAGCAAGCACAACTCTTGCAAACGGCGACTCCGGAAAATGGACTGTCGACGGTCTGATCAAATCAAATGGCGCCGGCGACAATAGCAATGTAGGTCCACTGGAACTCTTCGCTTCTACACTTACCGGCAACGGTGGCCGTGGAAAATGGGGATCTTTCAAGGGTGCCCATATTGGTATCGTTCGCGCAGGTACTGGCGCAACTGCTGGCGATTTCCTAGAGTGGGAATCTAATGGCCATTACAATGATGTCACAACGACTGCCATCGCGGAGGGTGTATGTGTTGCGCTTGAATCTGCCGGAGCCGCTGAAGACGATATCTTTGTATTGTTCATGCACGGTGCCGCAGTAGGTTAGGCACAAAAGTTCCTTGAGTCAGAGGGGGTTAGCTATGCTGGCCCTCTCTACTCTCGGATTTTCATTTGCATCAAATTCTTAAAGATCTGGACTTCTTAGATGAAGTTCTAGGAGTGAATAAAATGACTCAAGAAAAAATTATTCTAATGTTCGTTGGAGACGGTAAACAGACACGCTATTACAATGGCGAAGTGGATTGTAATATCCAACAGCCGCAGTCATGTCGCATTGCTGTTTCAATTGAAAAGGCTGATCAGATGCTAACAGGCCACCCATCCTGGTTTGAGGTTGTCAAAGGTGAGCAAATTCTTACAGACCAGCTTGGATATGAAGATCGTCAATTTACGTCCTATCGCACTCGAGGCACTGTGCAGACTCCTTCAGAAAATATAGTGCCTACAGAAGCACCAGCAGACGCTACTGCTGAGGAAGAATCTTCTGAGGAAAAGGCACCTGAGACTAATAAGATTGAAGCTCCTGCAGAAGCTCCATCCTGGAGTTGG
>Ga0208647_1000447_pt1 | contig 11759 bp, 9 predicted proteins | sample AntAceMetag02UKA_FD_184765 | JGI IMG/M metagenome (GOLD analysis project Ga0208647, IMG submission 184765) | Saline lake microbial communities from Ace Lake, Antarctica - Antarctic Ace Lake Metagenome 02UKA (SPAdes) (version 2) | ecosystem: Environmental > Aquatic > Non-marine Saline and Alkaline... | reverse complement strand
TCTTTAAAGATTCAATGAAATGTGTTAAACTTTGCATGGGTAAATAGTCTCCTTTATAAGTTTGTGTCACATTCATTATAACACGAGATTATTTGCTCTTTTTAGTACAAAAGAGATGAATATAAAATATTAAAAAAGTAGTGCAAAAAGAGAAAATTTGACACTACCAGCATAGCTAAGAGGTGAATAAATGGAAATCAAAATAGATAAAAAAATAATTGAAAAAACTCCGAATTTTCATATAGGAATTTTAGAATGCAAAGTTCAAGTCTATGAGGAAAAAAGAGTAGACAATATTGTAAAAGAATTTGAAGAACGAATCAAAAATGACGTTGATATTATGGACATAGTTAATATGGATATCATAATAGATGGAAGAAATGCATATAAAATATATGGGAAAGACCCTAGTAGGTATCGTCTTGCAGTAGAATCCTTATATAGAAGGTTATCTAAGGGTAACAGGCTGTATAGAATTAATAATGTTGTAGACCTTGGAAATATAATTTCTATCAAGTCAAGAAGGTCAGTGGCTGTTTTGGATTACAATAATATAGTTGGTAATATATTGATAAGACTTGGGACCGATAATGATGATTTTTATGGAATTGGAAGAGGTAAACTTAACATTGAAAATATTCCAGTATATGTTGATGATATAAGTCCTTTTGGTTCTCCAACAAGTGATACTGAACGCACTATGATAACAGATAAGACTACTAAAATTCTATTATTAATTATTTCATTTAATGGTAAAAAGAATTTGAACGATCAATTAGAATATACTAAAACATTGTATGAACAATATGCACAAGGATCAGAGTTTAAAACACAGATTATATAAAAAAACTCATTTCATTTGAAATGAGTTTTTAGATATTCTTATATTTGATGATTTCAGTTAGTGCTTTTTTGAAATCTAATTCTGCTTTTTCTCGCCATTTTGAGGCACTAGGAAGGAATTGTTCTTTAATTAATTTAACAGCGTAATCATTAAATTTTGGTTTCTGTGCTTTAAAAAACGAACTATTTTCAAATAACATTGCTTTAAGACTTTCTATTGTTTTTAAAGTAGAGTCACCTAGTGTTCCAAATTCAAAACAAGTAGCGTACAAATTACATGTTGCTTTCTTATCTTTATGTATTTCATATGCTCTTTCAATCATATCGCCATCAATATCGTAGAAATCTGAAGTTCCTACACCTAAAATTAGTGGATAATCCATTTTCTCAATCATATCTAAAGTAGAGTCTTTCTCAAACTTTGAATTTACAATACTCATCTGATACCTAGGACCATATCCAGTATGAATATCTACTAAAACAACATTTACAGCATCCAAATAAATATTATCAAGTTCAGTCAAAAAGTATTTTGTAGATTCCTGAAATTCTGTTCCTGAGAAATATAATCCATTACTTTGGACCTTTTGTCCTAGAAGAGTGGCTCTTTTTAAAGTTTCAGTTCCATGTTTCGTAATCATTTTTGTTAAAGAACTATAAAAATTTAATTTAGCAGTTCTTGAGGTGCTATATGATTTAGGTTCAAAGAAGTGTTTTACATTCTCAAATTCTTTGTTTTTACTTTGAAAACTATTTTTAGAGAAATTTCTGTTTAAATCTACATTATTTTCATTTGTTCTTCTCAAATTTTTCATGCCATATGGATTTAGAACATGATATATTACTACCTCAGTACTATCATCTAGTAGTTCTAAAATCTCATTGAAGAAAGTTTTTAAAGCAGAATGGCCAACATATCCTTCGATTCCATGTAGGCCAGTACATAAAACTAAGCGGTTTTTGAGATCGCTTTTTGCTTTAATAGTTATTTTATCAATGAATAAATCATCTACTACTTCGTGCTTTTTAGAGAATATATGGTAACCTTTTTGTTTTAATTTATTAATTTCCTTTAATAAATCATTTTTCATCTCTTCATAATTATTAGAATATACAAACATTAGTACCCCACCTTCAATCCTATATACAAGAATATTATTGACATAACAATCACTACCAACTGCAATAATACAGTCCATTTAAACCATTTTGAATAAGAAAATCCAGCTAGCCCAAGGGCTACAAGCAGTACAGCATTAGTTGGATAGAACATATTTGAAAATCCATCTCCTAGTTGAAACGCTAGTACTTCAAGTTGTCTTGAAATATTAGTTAAATCAAAAATCGGATTTAGTATAGGAATAATAATAAATGCTTTCGCAGATCCACTACCTATAAAGAAGTTTGCTAGAAGAGTAAATGAGAATGCTCCGATTACTGCTATGAAACTTGACTGACCATCAATTGCTTCAACGACTTTGAATAAAATCGTATCCATTATTTCTCCAGTAGTAATAACTTGTTTAACTCCAGTAGCAAGTAAGATTAATATAATACCTGGTGCTAAGTCCATTGAACCACTCAAAAATGTTTTAAAAACATCCTTATTTTTCAGTTTACTAAATAATCCACTACCAATACCACCAATTAGGAAATAGAAGGCTATTAAAATCAAATTATAGTCTTGTAAGAACGTGATAAACGGTGACAATATAATACTTATTATCATTAAGCTAAATGAACCAAAAAACCAGTATATAGCCATTTTATTAGGTTTTATATTCTCATCAAGAGTTAAGTCTTCTTTAATACCTGTATCAACTTTTTTGGCGTGATATATTAAAAAAGTTATAAGAATAAAATATATTATTATGAAAATAATTAACCTGTAGAGATAGCCACTAAATATTGGGAGCTCAGCAAGTCCTTGAGCAACTCCAATAGTAAATGGATTAGTGATAGCAGCTGAAAAACCAAATCCAGCTGCAAGAACACTCATACCAAGACCTATTTTTACATCCCACCCTAACTTCTTACTTAGAATAATCATGATAGGTACTAATGGTATTATCTCTTCAAAAACACCTATAAAAGCTCCAACTGACATAAACATAAGAGTAATTAGACTAAGAAGTAAATATCTTTTATCTTTAAATTTATTTACAATTTGAAAAATGAGATATTCAATTACTCCAATCTTATTTAAGAGTTTAATACTACCGCCAATAATCAATAAGAAGAGTATTATAGCAATTACTATTGTGTTGCCATCGGCAAACAATACTTCAAATGGTGCTGTAAATATTCTGTAAAAGGGTAGATTTCCAGTGTTTGTATATGCAAAGGAATCTGGAATAACTCTTTTAATGCCATCTATTACTTCATATTGATAAGTCCCACTTGGAATAAAATAAGTTAAAACACCAGTTATTATTAGTAAAGCAAAGAGAATAATTGTGGCACTAAAGAAAGCTTTTTTTTGAATGCTACTTGATTTATTATCCATTTTAATCCTCCTATATAATAAAATTATATCATTTAAATCATATTGAGTTTACTATTATTAAAAAAATATTTTTACTTTTTTTTGTCTTTTGACCATAAATGTTATAAAATATAAATGACTGGGGTGGTTATATGTCTAGAACTGAATTACTATTGCAAAAGTTATTGAACGTTTCTTTGTTTGTAACTATTACTACTTTCACCTTATTAATAATTGATCTGTTATTCGCAGTTATGAGTGGAGCAATCAGTTGTGGTGAACAAACAGTATTCTGCACTATTAGTGACGGGAATGCTTTTTATAAGGGTTCACTATGGACTTTGTTCATTATAATGATGGTATTCTTAATAGCAGCAAGAGTAATTTATACTATCTTGCAAAGAGAAGCAAAACTTGTTGATGTAAAAGATTACCGACGAACTTTAGTTAAGAAAGAAAATCTAGAATTTTCACAAACTAAAATTTATAGTGATATAATCAAAACAAAGAAATCAAGATATACTGATATAGACACACCAGAAGAAATTATTGAGAATGAAACTATCGAAGAAGATAATGCTACCTTAAGAGATAGAATAAAAGACATTAAATTACCATTTTTCACAAAACGTAACCTTGAAAACAGTTTGAAAAAAGAAGAAAAAGAAGAGATAGATGTTATAGAATCAGATGAAATTCTTGAAGATGAAGTAGTTATAACTAAAAAAGATAACTTCTTTGTTAGATTCCTACATAAATTAAAAAGTATACATTGGCTCTTTTGGAAAAAAGAAAAAGATCCTAATGATGTGTTAGAAGATGAAACTCTTGAAGACGGAGAAGAAAAAACTAAAAAAGATAACTTCTTTGTTAGATTCCTAAATAAATTAAAAAGCATTAATTGGCTATTTTGGAAAAAGGAAAAAAATCAAGATGATATCGAATTAGAAGAGACAGCAGAAGAAACAGTACCTAAAGCTAAAGTAGTAGTTGCTAAAACAGTAGCCAAGAAAGCTTTGGTTAAAGAAGAAATAGTAACTCCAAAAGCATCTAAAGAAACTTCACCAGTAAAACCAAAACCTACTGTTTCAAAAACAAAACCAGTTATGGTTACAAAAACAAAGGCTGATATCATTGAAAAGATATTTGAAGATAGTGGATTAAGTAAAAATAAGAGCAATAAATTCTTAGGTACTTTTAGTAAAGTAATCACAGAAGAACTTGCCAAGAAAAATGATGTAGAACTAGATGGAATTGGATTAATCACAACAATCCTCATGCCAGCTAAGGAAGCTGTCAATCCACAAACAAAACAAAAAATAATTGTGGATGCACATCACCAAGTGAGAATGCGTTTCTCTGAAGAATTCAAGGAATTTGTCGCAGAAAACTTAGTTATTGTCGAGGAAACACCTTTACAAGAAACAATTGAACCTGTTGAAATAGTTAAAGAAGAGCTACCTATTCCAACTCCAAAAGTGTTGAAGGAAGAAGTAGTTGAAGTGCCAATTCCTAAACCTTCAAAACCAAAAGTAGTTGTCATCACAAAAACGAAAGCTGATATCATTGAAAAGATATTTGAAGAAAGTGGATTAAGTAAAAATAAAAGCAATAAATTCTTAGGTACTTTTAGCAAAGTAATCACAGAAGAACTTGCTAAGAGAAATGATGTAGAATTAGATGGAATTGGATTAATCACAACAATCCTCATACCAGCTAAGGAAGCAGTTAATCCACAGACTAAACAAAAAATAATTGTGGATGCACATCACCAAGTAAGAATGCGCTTTTCTGATGATTATAAGAAGAAATTTGAGTAACATAAAAAGACAAGAAATTCTTGTCTTTTTTTTGAAAAATTTTCTTGGAATTTAATATAATTATGGTATGATGGTGTTGTAGAAAGATGGTGATGAAATGCTTTATATAGATACTAAAACTAACAAAATTGATCACTGTGGTTTTTATTTTGGGTTAGAGGAGTATTTGATCAAAGATTATGACTATAAAAGTGATATCTTTTTATTGTGGAGTGTTGAGCCTACAGTAATGATTGGACGACACCAAGTAACTAGATACGAAATAGATGAAGATTTTGTCAATGATAACTCCATCCATGTTGTAAGAAGGAATAGTGGAGGTGGAGCAGTTTATACTGATCCTAACTGTCTTCAGTTTTCTTTTATAACAAGTAATAAGAGTCATTCAGATATTTTTAGAGGTCAAGTAAACCATATTGTAGACACAATTAAAAGTTTAGGAATTGATGCAAAGTTCACTGGAAGAAATGATATCTTATCAAACGGAAAAAAATTCAGTGGTAACGCTGAATATATTTATAAAGATAGAATGGTTATGCATGGTACAATTTTATTTAAAACAGACTTCAATAAATTAGTAGGAAGTCTAACACCAGATAAATCAAAACTTACTAGTCACGCTATCACTAGTGTAAAGGCAAGGGTAGTAAATATTGGTGATTTACTAGACATGAGTCTAGAAGAGTTATATGATTACATTGTCAAGAAAATAACGACAACATCTGTTGACTATAAAACACTCGATTTAGATAAGATATCTGAATATAGTAAGAAGTTTTATACAGATAGTTGGAATTACGGTAAAAGTCCAAAACATGAAATCGAAAATAAAATAAAATTTGATGCTGGAAATATATCAGTATCTGTTCAAGTTAAAAAAAATAAAGTTAAAGATATGAAGATAAATGGAGACTATTTTAGTCTCAAAAAAATAGAAGACTTTGAAAACGCTTTTATAGACTGCGAATACGATTATGACAGCTTTATGGAAATCTTAAAACGATTAAGAGTAAAAGAATTCATCTATAAACTCAAAACAAGTGAGTTTTTGGAGTTATTCTTTGGAAAAAGAAAGAAAGCAAGAATAAGCAAACCAGATTACTTAAAAATTGATATGAAGAACTTGAATAAAGAAACAAAAAAAATAAGAGCACTTCTCAAGCAACATAACTTATATTCGGTTTGCCAGGAAGCAAGTTGTCCTAATCAATTAGAATGCTTTGCAAGTAAAACAGCTACATTCATGATTTTAGGAAATCATTGCACTAGAAATTGTAGATTCTGTGATGTTACACATGGTGTTCCATTGAAAGTAGACTCAAATGAACCTGCAAATATTTTAAAGGCAGTTGAAGTAATGGATTTAAAACATTTAGTTATTACATCCGTTACAAGAGATGACTTAGAAGATTATGGTTCAACTCAATTTGTGAAATGTGTCGAACTTGTTAAAGAGAAAAGACCAAATACAACAGTTGAAGTATTAATTCCTGATTTTATGGGAGATTATGACTCTCTTAAAAGAGTAATTGATTCTAAACCAGATGTACTGAATCATAATTTAGAGACAATTGAAAGGTTGTACCCAGGATTTAGAGATAATGCTGATTATAAACGAAGCTTAAATCTATTAAAAACTGCCAAAGAAATTAATCCAAACATTCTTACAAAATCTGGAATAATGGTTGGAATTGGTGAATCACCTGAAGAAGTACTAGCTTTAATGGATGAATTAAGAGGCGTTGGTTGTGATATTATTACAATCGGACAATACTTACGGCCTTCAAAAGAACATGTTCCAGTATTAGAATATGTTAGTTTAGAGATATTTGAAATGTATAAGAAAAAAGGAATTGAAAAGGGCTTTAGATATACAGCTAGCGGACCACTTGTAAGAAGCTCTTACCAGGCCTTAAAACAATTCAAAGGAGATTGATTATGAAAAAAACAGTGCTTTATGATAGTCACCTTTTAGCAAACGCAAAAATGGTGGACTTTGCTGGATTTATGATGCCGGTTGTATATACATCTATTACGGAAGAACATAACTATGTAAGAGAAAAAGCAGGAATGTTTGATGTTTCTCACATGGGAGAATTTTATGTAAAAGGAACAGAAGCTGAAAAATTCGTTGATAACATCTTTACAAATGATGTAGTAACGATGAATAATAACCAAGTATTATATGGAATGATGTGCTACCCAACTGGTGGAGTAGTAGATGATTTATTAGTATATAAAATTAATAAAGACTCATTCATCATGATTGTTAATGCCTCAAATATTGACAAAGATTTTGATTGGGCAACAAAAAACAATACATTTGATTGCACATTAACAAATGAGTCAGATAATATTTCAGAAGTTGCTTTACAAGGACCTCTAGCTGAAAAAATACTTAATAAATTGACTGACTTTGATCTTACAACATTACCATTCTTTACATTCCAATACATGAAAATAAACAATAAAGACGTTTTAGTATCTAGAACAGGATATACTGGTGAAGATGGTTTTGAGATTTACGCTGATCACGATGTAATATTAAAAGTGTGGAACGAAATTTTAACAGAGGGTAAAGAAAATGTTATGCCTTGCGGATTAGGATGTCGTGATACCTTGCGTTTTGAAGTAGCACTTCCACTTTACGGAAATGAACTTTCTAAAGATATTTCACCACTTGAAGCCGGTCTTGGATTTGCAGTTAAACTTGATGCTGGTAATTTTATAGGAAAAGATGTACTAGTAGCTCAAAAACTTAATAGAACAACAAGAAGAATCGTTGGACTTAAACTACTTGACAAGGGAATTATTAGACATGGGTACGAAGTCTATCATAATGATACGCTAGTTGGTGAAGTAACCACCGGTTACAAATCACCATGTACTGGGGAAACAGTTGCACTTGCAATGATTGATAGACCTTATGATAAATTGAAAACAGAGTTAACAGTAGATGTACGTGGCAAAAGAAAAAAAGTTGTAGTTCGCAATAAGAAATTCTATCAAAAAAGTTATAAGAATTAAGAGGAGGAAGAAAAATGAGTAAAATTGTAAAAGGATTGTATTACACAAACACACACGAATGGGTAAAAGTAGAAGAAGGATTTGCATATATTGGTATCACTGATTATGCACAAGAAAGTCTAGGAGAAATAGTCTTTGTTGAATTACCTGAAGAAGAAGACCAAGCAGAAGCTGGAGAAGAATTCTCAGCAATTGAATCAGTTAAAGCAGCATCAGATGTACTTAGTCCAATCACAGGAATTATTGTTCTTGTAAATGATGATTTAGAAGATGCACCTGAACTTATAAACGAGGATCCATATGAAAACTGGATCGTAAAAGTTGAAATGGAAAATAAATCAGAAATTAATAAATTACTTAGTGCTGAAGAATATAAAGAAATCTGTGAATAGGAGTGATTAACTATGTTTAAATATTTACCTCACACAGAAAAAGACATTCAGGAAATGTTAGAGGTAATTGGGGTAGACAGTATAGATGATTTGTTTCATGAAATTCCAAGTGAAATGTTGGGTAAGGACTTAAATATACCCGAGTCACATAGTGAACTTGAAATTTACAAAAGATTTGCAGATCTTGCCGCTAAAAACAAGTACTTAATTCCTTTTGTAGGCGCAGGAGCATATGATCATTATACTCCTTCGGTTATTAGACATATTATTGAAAGACAAGAATTTTTAACGGCCTATACACCTTACCAACCTGAAATATCACAAGGTACTCTTCAATATATTTTTGAGTACCAAAGTATCATTTCAGAGTTAACAGGAATGCATGTTTCAAATGCATCAATGTATGATGGTGCTACAGCTACAGCTGAAGCAATGTTTATGGCAACAAATGTTAAAAAAACAAAGAAAATTCTAGTTTCTAAAACAATTAATCCTAATATTTTAAAAGTTGTTGAAACATACGCAATGTATCGTGGAATAGTTGTTGATTATATTGATGAAGTTAACGGAGTTACAAGTATAGAAGACTTTAAAAACAAAAATTCTGTAGAATACGCTGGAATTATCGTTCAAAACCCAAACTTTTATGGAATTATCGAAGACTACTCTGAGTATAGAAGCATCTTAGATGAATCAAAAGGTCTTTTTATCATGAATCATGATTTAAGTGCGTTAAGCATTTTAAAAACACCATTTGAATATGGTGTTGATATCGCAGTAGGCGATGGGCAAACACTTGGTATTCCGCTTCAATTTGGGGGACCATATATTGGCTATTTAGCAACAACTAAAAAGTTGATGCGTAAAATGCCAGGACGTATTTGTGGTGTTACAAAAGACAGTGAAGGAAAACGTGCATTTGTATTAACTCTTCAAGCAAGAGAACAACACATTAGAAGAGATAAAGCAAACTCAAACATTTGTTCGAATCAAAGTTTGCTTGCCTTATTTGTAACAGTGTATACTGCAATAATGGGTAAACAAGGTATTATTGAAGCTCAAACAAATAGTGTTAATGCAACTCATTATTTATATGATGAAGTTACTAAATTACCTAAATTTAAAAAAGTATTCAAACATGATTTCTTTAAAGATTGTGTTATTGAAACTACTTTAGATCCATCAATGATGAACGAAAAATTAGCAGAAGCAGGTATTTTAGGACCACTTGCTCTTGGTAAATATGATATATCTAAAAAGAATATGGTTTTGTTTTCGGCAACTGAAAAAAGAACAAAAGAAGAAATTGACAAATTAGTCAGTATATTGGAGGTATTATAATGTACTACGATAAATTGATATTTGAGATTTCTAAAAAAGGCCGAAAAGCATATTCGCTTCCTAAAAGTGAATTTAAGAATCACGTTATAAATAAAGACTTACTTCGAGATGAACTTGCTGAATTACCTGAAGTAAGTGAGTTAGAAGCAGTAAGACATTATACAAATGTTTCATTTAAAAACTTTGGTGTTGAAAAAGGATTTTATCCTTTGGGATCTTGTACTATGAAATACAATCCTAAGCTTAACCAGGATATTGCTAATAATCCGTTATTTAGTATGCATCCATATCAACACCTTGATTCACTTCAAGGTGTACTTGAGATATATTATGAAACACAAAGAATACTTAGTGAACTTAGTGGTCTTGATACATACTCATTAAATCCTTATGCTGGGGCTCACGGTGAACTTGTAGGTCTAATGATTATGAAAAAGTATCATATGGATCGTAAAGATACTAGAAGAACTAAAATTATTATACCTGATAGTGCTCATGGAACGAATCCTGCAAGTGCTGTTGTTGCTGGATTTGATACAGTAGAGGTCTTATCAAATCAAGATGGTACTGTAAATTTAGAAAGTCTAAAAGAAGCACTAAACGATGAAGTAGCTGGAATCATGCTTACGAACCCTAATACTACTGGAATATTTGAAAAGGATATTTGTGAAATATCAAAACTAGTACATGATGCTGGTGGATTATTATATTATGATGGCGCAAACTTAAATCCAATTCTTGGGTTAGCACGACCGGGAGATATGGGATTTGACATTATGCATATTAACTTGCATAAAACATTCTCTACCCCACACGGGGGAGGAGGACCAGGTAGTGGTCCTGTTGGAGTTGTGAAACATTTAGTTAAATATTTACCTAGTCCAGTGATTAAAAAGGTAGGAGAAAAATACATAATTGAAGATTCAAATGATACTGCAATTGGCCAAATATCTCATTTCTATGGGAATTTTGGAGTTGTTGTTAAAGCATATACGTATTTATTATCTGTTGGTAAAGAAAACATGGGTAATATTGGAAGATTTAGCGTATTAAACGCTAACTACATCAAAGAGTCATTAAAAGATGATTATTTACTTCCTATTAAAGGAGTATGTAAACATGAATTTGTCTTTGATGGTTTAATTGATAAATCACATCATGTTACAACATTAGATGTCGCAAAAAGATTACTTGATTATGATGTTCATCCCCCAACAATCTATTTTCCACTTGTCTTTAAAGAATCTATTATGATTGAACCCCCTGAAACAGAAAGTAAAGAAACACTTGATGATTTTATAAAAATAATGAAGACTGTAGCAGAAGAAGCGAGAACTACTCCTGATTTAGTTAAGGGTGCTCCTTACACTACTGTGGTTAAAAGACTAGATGAAGCAACTGCCGCTAGAAAACCACTTGTTAAGTACCGTGACTTACTAGAATGAAAGATCTAGTAATTATAGGTGCAGGACCAGGAGGATTTGATGCAGCAATCTTTGCTAAAGAACATGGATTAGATGTTGTTCTAATTGAAAAACATAAAGTTGGAGGAACATGTCTAAATTATGGATGTATTCCTACAAAAGCTTTGTATCATAACGCAAGTACTATTAAAGACATGAAGGAACTTGATGTTTTTGGAGTGAATGTAGATGGTTTTACAGTTGATTATGAAGTGATTAAATCTAGAAAAGAAGCAATTGTTTCGAATCAAGTAAATAATATAATAACAACAATTAAAAAACTTGGAATTGAACTTATTGAAGGAACAGCTCAAATCATCTCCAAAAACGAAGTTGAAGTAAATGGAGAAATCATCAAAACCAAGAACATAATTATTGCTACAGGATC
>Ga0208647_1000445_pt1 | contig 11810 bp, 13 predicted proteins | sample AntAceMetag02UKA_FD_184765 | JGI IMG/M metagenome (GOLD analysis project Ga0208647, IMG submission 184765) | Saline lake microbial communities from Ace Lake, Antarctica - Antarctic Ace Lake Metagenome 02UKA (SPAdes) (version 2) | ecosystem: Environmental > Aquatic > Non-marine Saline and... | reverse complement strand
AACAGGAGGATGTGATAATTGAAAGAAGCGAGGAATGTTAAAAAATGCGTAAAAAACGACACCAAAGTCAAGAAATTTGAAGTGTGGAATCTCGAAAAAGGAGAATGGTCTTACGAGTGTGATAAATATGCTCCAGAAAAGATTGCAAATAGAGATTTGATTGAATGGACGAGCAATTTTACATTATTTGAAGAGCCTGAACCAATTATCCTTGAAGAAAAACCAGCAGAAGTTGTAAGAAAAAATAGGCGTGCTACTGTTATGAAACGACACGACAATAACATGTACAGGCGAGCTTATACTGAAACTGTACTTCTAGATTTGATGGGTGAAACAGAATTTAAGGACGGGGATTCTTATCATTTTATCACAGGTGGAGATGTTGACGGATTATCTTATCTAAAGATGATCGTGAGAAAGCAGCCATTAGATTATTGTTTAATATCAAGCTGGGTTATAGCATCAGAAGATATTTTTCAAATAAAAGACTTCTTAGATGAGGGCAAAATTAAAAAGTTAGATGTGTATATTGGTGAGATATTTCCAAACTCTTTTAAGCTAGAATTTAAGATGTTGAAGGAGGTTGTTGAAGGGTATGGACGAGTTTGCGTGTTCAAGAATCACTCAAAAGTCTTTGCAGGGTATGGCGACAAGTTCCATTTCGGAGTAGAAACCTCAGCTAATATTAATACTAATCCAAGAACAGAAAACGGATGCATAACTATTGGAAAAGAAATCTATGAGTTCTATAGAGAATATTACGATGGGATAAATAGTTTTGAGTAAGAAAAAGGGAGCATTTAGCTCCCTGTTTTTTTATTCAGCTATTTTCTTAGGTCTCCCCCCTTTCTTGCCATTCTCTCGAGATGAAGTAGCTTTAGCCTGGCTCTTCTTTTTACCCATAAAAGACATAGCTTTTCTTACAATTTCAGCATCAATTTTATTAATTTCTTTTTGAACTGCTGCAATTACTGCTGGATAAGTGAAAGCTGTTCTATACTCATCACCAAAAACCTCTGATAAATCCTCATAAGACACGATGTTTGATTCTAGATCGTTATTAGTAATAACATGCTCTGCACTTATATACTCATGCAAAGTTACTGAATCTACGTCAGTTGTAATGGTGAATTGAACCAACTCTTCACCTTCAACGTCTTCAATTGACACGTCAGATATGGAGAATTCACGTCCACACGTCTCATATTCAACTTCTAAAATATCACCATCATTCCAAGCTTCTTCGTCCATGCTTTCAATATCTTCATAAGCATCTTTGGGTAATGTTATGTAAGACATATCACCATATCTAAATCCTGCCATATTCCAGTTTGCTTGAATAAATTCCAATGCTTCTTTCTTTGTCATTTTGTTGCTCCTTTTAACTGATTGTTTATAATTCTTGATGCTTTGCTATTCATGTCAATAAGTTCAAATAATTCTGATTTCTTCATCTTATCGATGTTCTTGCCAGATTCTACAACTTCTTTAAGTGCTGATACATCATAAAGCTCTTCGTTTTTATTTACTGAATATGCTGTTGAGCCTACTAATCTTAAAGCTAAATTTCTTAAATCTCCAACTTTCATTGACCCATATCTTTTTTCTGAATCAGAAAGAACTTTGACTTCTCTAACTGCTTTTTCGTTATACATTGCAAAGCCGAAACCAGTTTCTGCATCGTACCAGGAACCATCTTTGTCTTGAGTTGGGATGTCTGCAATTTCGTTGAACCAGTATCTAAATGTCATCTTCGTATCTCCTTTTCTCTCTCTAACTATCTATAGTATAAACCTAACAGTTAGGTTAGTCAAGCATAATACCATAATGTTTTGAAAATAATTAAAAATAATTTTACAGCTTTATCTCTTTATTACACCATTCTATATAGCACACAATACACTCAACATTGCATACACTAGAACAATATAGAAGGTATATACTTAACATTTTATAGTTGACATTGCTGTTTACATGTTAATTATTTACCTGTATCATGTAGATAGGAGATGTGATGCCGAAATTATCGACAACTAACATCTGTGACCTCTGTAGAAGAGCCTTCGTTGGGACAGGCTCCCTTTGTCCATCTTGTAAGCCAAAGGATACAAGGAAGCCATCTTTCAAGCGTGGATACGACCACGAGTGGAGGAAGGTGCGAGCTGAGGTGTTGAGAGATCATGGAATTCCCCAAAGCGACTGGCATCTATTCGATATTGACCATCGCCCTGCATACAACAAAGAAATCGAGCCAGACCATCGAGCATATGAGCTTATCCCCATGCTCCACGTTGAACATAGTCGAAAGACGGCTCAAGTGGACAACGAACGAACCTCCGATGGTAAGTTCACAGGTCAATGGAGTAAAAATGGTAGATAATTGCTTGAATACCCATATGGGGGGTCTATTTTATGCAACTAATCGCTCCTATACCGTGGGTGTAGTTCTGTCTTTTTATACGAAGTTCAATAATAGGGGGTGATGTGCCAAATCCAAGATTGCCAAAAGTTATAAAACTCCAAAGAGGAACGTATGACCCTTACTATAATCCTGTCGCTGAACCAGAACCTTCAAGCGAATTTATCGCTCGCAAAGCTCCGAACTACTTAAACAAACATGCTAAAAAACATTGGAACGATCTTGCTCAAGAATGTATCGACATGGGAACTCTCAAGAATATTGATTGGGACATGTTCCAAGCTCTCTGTGAATCATGGGGAGAGTATCGAGAATGTTATGAATCTATATATTTTTATCTCGATGAAAGTGGAAAGAGAAAGCGAAGAACTATTGGCCAGTATATGGACGGCAAGAATTCTCAGACAATTCCAGAATATACAGCGATGAGGAAAGCTCTTGTCGAATATAGGTCTCTTGCAGCTCTCTTTGGAATTGGTGCATCTAATCGAAACAAGATTGATCTCAAGGAAAAGAAACAAGCTCCTACAGCAACGGAAACTCTACTCATGGAGGTGTCTGGTTGAACGAATTCTTGGCTCTCGAATATATCGACAAAGTTCTCTCAGGCAAGATAACAACTTGTTCATGGGTGAAATTTGCTGTCAACCGACATGTTCAAGATTTGAAGGATTCGAAAGGTAAAGACTTCCCCTACTATTTCGATGAGAAATCAGCTCAAAGAGTTATCATGTTTGCTCAAGACCAACGTCACACAAAAGGTGAATGGGCTAAGCAGAGATTAAAGCTTACTCTCGAACCTTGGCAACAATTCATTATCTGGGTGATCTTTGGATGGAAGCGAAAAGGACTCAACACCAGGAGATTCACAAAAGCATATATCGAAGTAGCTCGAAAGAATGGCAAAACAATGCTTGCTGCTGTTCTTGCGAATTATTGTTTCTTTGCTGACGGTGAAGAAGGTGCAGAGATTTACTTCTGTGCAACAAAAAGAGATCAAGCAAAAATTGGTTGGTCTGATGCAAACGCCCAAATCCAGAAAAATTCAGCCTTAAAAAACAGAACCTCAACATACAAAATGAGCTCAACTGTTATTAAAACAGGCACAACTTCTCTCATGCGACCTGTAGGCCAAGATTCTGACACAGAAGATGGCCTCTCTCCTTCATTTGTTCTTATCGATGAATATCATGCTCACAAGAGCTCTGATTTATTGAATGTCATGCAAAATGGAATGGGAGCTCGTTCACAACCTTTGATGTTCATTATTACAACAGCAGGCTTTGACAAGAACGCTCCATGCTACAACGAAGAAAGAATGATGGTAACAGGAATCCTTGACGGCTCAATCTCCCCTCCTCCAGACGAGGTGTTTGGAATTATCTACACTCTCGATGAACAAGACGATTGGGCTGATGAAAAAGTATGGATAAAGAGTAACCCAAATCTTGGGGTTTCAGTTTATCCAGAATTCCTCAAAAGCCAAGTAAGACAAGCCATAGCCTCCCCTTCTAAGCAGAATGATGTTAAGACAAAGAACTTCAACATCTGGACTCAAGCTGCTTCAAGATGGATTGGTGCTGAGGTATGGGATGCTTGTGGTGGAGAAGTACCTTTCTTGTCTGGCCGAGTCTGCACAGGAGCTTTCGATTTAAGTTCGACTACTGACCTCACAGCATGGGTGCTGTCTTTCCCTCCTGCTGACAGTAAAATTGATGCAAGGTACACCCTGCTGTGCAGGTTTTTTCTTCCATCTGACGACCTTATCGACAGAGAACGAAGGGACAAAGTTCCATACAGATTATGGGCTGAACAAGGATACTTAACACTCACTCCAGGGAATGTAATTGATTATTCCTATATTGAATCACAAATACTCAAAGACGCAGAAGAATACGACCTTCAAGATATAGCGTGTGACCCATATAACGCAAAGCAGACAATTCTCAGACTCCAAGACGAGGGTTTGGAGTTGTCATTATTCCGTCAAGGTTTTATCTCAATGTCTGGACCGACAAAAGACTTTGAAAGAAAAGCTTTATCACAAGAATTAAATCATGGCGACAATCCAATTTTAAGGTGGATGATTTCATGTACCGAAATTGGAAGCGACCCAGCAGGGAATATCAAACCAATAAAACCAGAAATGAAGAAAACAGGCAAACGTATTGACGGTGTTGTCGCTTCAATCATGGCCATTGACAGAAGCTCGATATTATTTGCCGAGACTTCACCTTATGAGGGCAGAGGAGTGAGAGCTATATGAGCATAGTTAATAGATTGAAAATGGCGACAGTAGCTTTCAGGAGTGGCTCTCAGTCATGGGATACGTTAAAAGCTATCATGGGAATGAATAAAAGCAATTCAGGTGTCGAGGTCAATTCAAATTCAATTCTTACCCTGTCGGCCGCTTGGAATGCACAGGTGATCACCAGCGAAACAATGTCAACAGTTCCTCTTCAAATCTTCAAAAAAGATTCTAAAGGAAGAGAAGAATATAGCGACAATTCACTTTATGAGGTCCTGCATTTACAAGCAAATCCAACAGAGTCAGCTCAAACTTTTAGACAACGTTTTGTATGGGATTTAGAACTTTATGGAATAGCTCTTGCAGAGATTATTAGAGACGGACAAGGAAGAATAAGACGGCTTTGGCATATTCCATCAAGCGATTTATCAGATATAGAGCTTCGTGGTGAGGAGCTATGGTTCCACATCAATCAAATTTGGATGCCAGCAAGCAAGGTTTTCTATTGCTACGGACCAGGGCAAAATGGACTATCTCCAAGATCAAGGCTCAAAGTGATGAACGAAACAATCGGCCTTGGAATGGCTGCTAATGAATTCGGATCTCGCTTCTTTTCAAATGGAACTCATCTTGGTGGTTTTATTGAATATCCTAAAAAAATGTCAGACATAGCATTCAATAGGGCAAAAGCTGATATAAACGATAAATATCACGGATTGGGGAATGCTAACAAATTGATCTTCTTAGAAGAAGGCTTAAAATACCAAAAATCTGGAAACACGAACAACGATTCACAATTTCTTGAGACAAGGCAGTTCCAGATTGGCGAAGTGGCTCGATTCTATAACATTCCACAGCACCTTCTTGGTGATTTAACAAATGCAACCTTCTCCAACATCGAACATCAAGGAATCCAAGCTGTCCGATATTCTTGGAGACCAAGAGCAATAAGAATTGAACAGGCTATCAACTCACAACTCATAAATAAATATGACAGAAAATCAATATATGTCGAACATAATTTGAATGGACTTATGCAAGGCGACTTAAAAAGTCAAATGGACGCATGGCATCTTGGAATCCAAGACGGGATATTCAACGCAGATGAAGTTCGCTCTTGGCTCAACATGAACCATCAACCAAATGAACAGGGTGGAATTTACTTCATGCCAGCCAATATGTACAACAAACAAGACGTAAAAGACGGTAAAACGCTAAAAAGTGATAGCAACCAACGTAATAAGGAAGAAATTGTTGAAAAAAGCAACTATTTGCCAGAATCCATCAATAAACCTACTACTATTGACGGTTTCAGAGCTTACGCATCTTCTCTTATTCCTTCCTTCGTAGAAGAGTATAAAAGTCGTTTTGACGAGCCTGCTTACACAAAAAGCATTGAAAAACTCATTTCTTCACTTGAAAAACGGTCAAAAGATGGAATCGGTGACGAATTTGATCGAATGAGGAATGCGTTCAAGTATTCAGCCATGCAGGCTTCTGGAGTCAAGAAAGGTGTCTGGAGAAGCAAGCCAGATTGTCCTTATTGCCAACACTTAAACGGTCAAACAAGAAATATAAACGAAACTTTCATAGATGGAATCAGACACCCTCCAATAGTCTCTGGTTGCACCTGTGATATTGAGGAGGCTATTTGATGAAAAACATAGAGAGAAGATTTCTAAAAGTCGAAGTAAGAGCAGAAGAAAAAGAAGATGGGATGATTATTGAAGGAACTCCTATCGTCTACGACCAAGAAACTGACATTGGTTGGTTTAGGGAAAAGATTGCTCGTGGTTCTGCCACAAATGCACTCAAAACAAGTGATATATTCCTTCTATTCAATCACGACTCTAACAAACCTCTTGCTCGAACAAAAAATGGAACACTTGAAGCGTGGGAAGAGGAAGATGGTGTCCACATGAGAGCTGACCTTTCAAAATCAACTCTAGGACCAGATATGTACAAAGACATCAAAGCAGGCCTTATCGACAAAATGAGTTTTGCTTTCACAGTCGAAAAACAGACCTGGATAGAAGAAGAAGGGAAAAGTGATTTAAGGATTGTTGACGAGATCAAAGAACTCTTCGACCTATCCCCAGTCACGTATCCTGCTTACCAGCAAACAGAGCTTGTTGCAAGAAGTGCCGAAGGTATTGCCGAGGAACACAAAGCCTCAACGGAGGTGGAGGACTCTGAGCCGTCAGAGCCACAAGCAGACCCTGTCGAAGCACTAGAACCATACGAGCTTGAAATAAATCAAATACTAGGAGAAATCTAATGGACAAATTACAACAAAAAAGAGACGAAGCTGCTGTAAAAATGAGATCGCTTATTGATGTAGCTAAAAAAGAAAACAGAGGGATGACTAGCGAAGAAAGAAACAGCTACGACTTATGTCTCGCTGCCATCCAAGAAGTAGACCAAATCAGAAAAGCTGAAAAAGAGACTGCCGAAATTGAAGCTACTCAAGAGCTTGAAGCCAGAATGATTAATACTCTTCAAAAAGCAACCCCTGCTGAGATTGATTATTTCTCACGATTTGTTAGAGAAGGTAACAAAGATGGCTTAGAGTATCGAAACGAATCTCGATCAATGTCAAGCTCAAGCGGTTCAACTGGTGGATTCCTTGTTCCTGAGAACTATGCAAAAACACTCAGAGAATACATGTCAACCGACAATGTAATTCGACAACTAGCAACAGTCGAGCAATGGGCATCAGACGGAGCATTCCCTGTTGTTTCAAGTTTTGGGACTTCCTATCTTGTTGGTGAAGGTGACGGAGTGACAGAAACAACTGTAACCATCGGACAGAAAACCATCACAGGTTATCAGTTCATGTATGCAGTAGATGTTCCTGTTGCGTTACTTAATAAGTCAGCATACCCTCTCGAATCAAAACTCATGCAATGGATGGCAAAATCTATTACTGAAAAACAAGAGGACTATTTCGCTGACGGCTCTGGCTCAGGTGAACCTATGGGTTTAGTTGATGGAGCTACTCAAGGGACAGCAACCGCAGCGAACGGAGCAATAGCAGCCGATGACGTTATGAATTGGTACAGAGATGTTCCTTTCAAATATCGCAAGAATGCAACTTGGTTGATGAACGATGCTTCAATCGGATTAATCGCAAAAATCAAAAACAGCGTGACAACTTCTGGAGCTTTGAATTATGTGAACTTATTTGTTCCTGGTCTTGGTGGAGCACCTGACACTATCCTCGGACGTCCTGTCTATCCAAGTGCTGGATTTGCATCGCTTGCAGCAGGCGAAGAAATCGGGGTATTCGGTGATATTTCTCAATATATCATCGCAGACTTTGGAGCTCCAACTTTGATTAGAGACCCTTATACAAAAGCAAAATACAACGAAGTGAGCTTTGTCGGATGTTACATCACTGACACCGCTCTCCCTGTTGCCGAAGCTGTAAGAACTCTCAAAATCACATCTTAGGAGGTGTAAAATGGCTAATAGATTAGTTGACAAATATCGAATAGATGTACCTATCGTGGCAACTAGTGTGAGCAACACAACTGCTACTGGAAGGTATGCACCGATGGCATATTGCAAGAGAGCATTATTTGCTCTCTCAGTTGGAGCTATGGCAGCTTCAAAAACTGTAAAACTAGAAATATTTCAAGGAACAACTGAGGCTGGTGGTTCAGGTGAAGCGATAACTTCACTAACAGCAACAATCACAGCTAATACAAAAGTAAAGAAAGCAACTGTCGCTCTGGCTTCTGTCGGAACTGGCGACACAGTAACAGTCACATCCTATCTCGGTGGAGTTTTGGCCGATACAGCAGTTTTTACGAAAGGTGGTACAAGTGCCGCCCTTGTCTTTGCAGATACAGCAGGCCTTACCGCTGCAATTCTAGCAAATATTGATGGAGTATCTACAGCAACATCTACAACAAACACCATCATAACTGCATTGAATGATTATACAGTTACAGTTGTCTCTGCTAATGTAGGGGGAACTGTCACGGTTGCAACAAATGAAGCAATCGTAATCGTAGAAGTTGAAGAGATGGATTTGGATTCAACATTTTTCTATGTTGCACCAAAAGTCACCTCAACAGCAAATGGTTACGTCCAAGTATCCGCAATTTATGAAATGAAGAATCTTGAGACCCCTCAAGGAAACGCAGGGGCAAGATACCCTACGACCTAGAATATTGAATGAACGGTGGGGAGAAATCCCCACCTATAGGAGCAGTTTTATGAAAGTAAAAATAATGAAAGCGTTTGTTTTGCATAATGGGAAATCTTGGGATGTGGGCTCGATTGCCGACATAGATGATGTCGATGCAAAACCTCTTCTTAGAATTGGATTTGTTGCACCTGTGAGAAAGTCTGCCGTAGAAACAGCAGTCAAAGAGCATGTTGTCGAAACTAGAGAGAAGGAAGAAGAATAATGTCATTAATAGATCGTGACTTCATTATGAAAAACCTCGGATACGGAGATACTCAACAAGAGAATATTGATTTTTGTATTGAGTGGGTGACTTCACGAGCTGAGACATACATCGGTAGAAAATTGACTGAGGATGATTTCACGTGGTATCTAAATGGTACAGGAGGAAGTCAAATAGTCCTCCCTGCGTGTCCTGTAACAGCTATAACTAGCTTACATCTTGATTCTTCAAGAACTTTCGATACTGAAACAACATCAGATTATTACTACTTGGATGAAGCAACAGGAATCATTGACCTTTACTCAAAAACAACTCCAATAGGGTACAGAACTATAAAAATTGTCGCAACAGCAGGATATACACAAGACACGCTTCCAGGTGATTTGAAAATGGCTTTTATATCAGCAATTTCTCATCACATGTTGAAGCTTTTGAACAAAGGATTTGGAGTCTCTGCACAGTCCTCTCCAGATGGAGGGAGCATGTCATATGAAATGGAGCTTCCAAGCGACACAAAGCGAGTCTTTGATTCTTACAAAGAGATGAGGGTGTAAATGGGTGTAAGAGTAAAGTTTCAAGTTGACGACCAAGTAACTGAACAGCTTAGGAAGTTAGGGGAAAAATCCCCTGCCATGCTTGACAGTGTTTTGTTCGGTACCTCGCTTGAAGGCAAAAAGGTTGTGAAAGGAAGCATGAGAAGGGTCTTGCATGAAAGGACTGGCAAAATGCTTAAAGGTGTCAAGTTCAACAAGAACAGAAAGCACTCTTTCAAATTGAAAGGACCGAATCTCGGCTCAGTCTATGAATACAAAGGTGCAGAAATATTCCCTAAAGAACCAGGTGGATTGCTAAAGTGGAAAAACGAAAACGGACAATGGATGAGTAGCAATTGGGTCAGCATAAAACCTAGACCATTTTTCTACTCATCTATGAGAAACTTCTTGGAATCTGGAGAAGTAAATAGGGTAATGAATAAGCAAATTGATGAGGCTATAAAAAGAGAGAAGATAAAATTATGACATATTATGTTTCAAAATTGACAAACGACATTCTCAAAAACCATATAAATACCTACTACCAAACATATCTCGATGCTATAGCAACATTAAGTGGAGTTGTATTGAAGTCTCTTACAAGCGTTGAAATTGGAGGCTCTGGATTTGCTGACAAGAATCGAGAACGACCATATATGATTATCGAGCCTGTAGCAGATGAAATTGATGACGAGTTGCCAGGGAATGTTGAGTCAGTCTTAAAATTTGACATCTTAGTTGAGGCTGATGCTTTTCAAGAGTCAGAAGCTCTCACGTTGGTCGGATTATACAAGGATGCTTTTGTATCCATGATTATTAGTAATAACACTCTTGCTGGTGAGGTTACTCATGCAAGAGTTAGAAATATTGAACAATTCCCTGGAGGAACAGGGACATCTAAATACATCTTGATGGCTGTAGAAATAACAGTAGATCAGGGGAGGTAACATGTACAAAACAGGGAATATCAAAGTTTCAGTTGGTGGACCAGAAACTGATCTAGGGACTGCTGTAGCAAGAAGTAGCAGACTTCCTATAACTGGATATGTCGATGTAGGACAAAATGCAAACAAAGCTCCAAGCGATGTGATAACTGGCAGGAACACTGTCAAAGCAAACTACATTGACTCAATTGATTTGGGAATGGAACTCCCTATGGAACTCTATTGCGAAAAAGGCACAGGCCTTTTGATGGTGTCAGCTATTGGCCAAGACTTAGCTACACCAGCTCAAGTTGCAGGAGCAGTTGTGCTGACATACACAGGAGCAGAAGCATCAGCAAAGATTGTTGTTTCAGCCACTACAGTCACAGCTTCTATCGGAGACCTTGGAAGCGAGGTTGTCGATGATAACTTTGGAGCTTCAGGAGTTTATACACTCGATGCAGTTGGTGCTGATGTCACAGCCATGACAGGCTTCACAGGCTACACATGTGAGAAGTTGTTCGGTGCTAACCTAACAGTCACAACATCAAAAGGTTATGCCATCACAGCAACTCAAGCAGCAGGGAATAGCGTAATAATCTATTTTACCTCTGTTGATTCTGGAGTATATCTCCACAGGTTTACACCAGTTCTCACAAACACAGAACGGCCTACCCTTTCTTTCCAAGTAGACGGAACAGGGCTTTCAAATGAAATACTTGCAGGATCTGTTGTTGACAAGATTTCACTATCTGCCGACCTCAAAGGGCGTGTTGCCGTTTCAGCTAGTGTTGTAGGGACTCTCGTCACGACAGGGGCAGCTACAGAAGTAAGTTTGAGTGAGAAGAAACCAATGAAATTTGCAGACGGAAAAATCTATCTTGCAGGAACTTCTCAAACTTTTGTGAAAAGTGTTTCAGCAGATATTTCAAACAATCACTCAACTGATGAAGGGTTCGGAATTGGCTCATTGTACAAACAAGACCACAGCAAGGGAATGTTTGGAGTAACAGGCAAGTTGACTGTTCGCTCAACGACTTCAACGGAAGCTGAATATGCAAAGAGGATTTCAGAAGAACAATCATCACTCACATTCTTATTCCAAGGTGACGACTTAACTGCAAGCGTTCCAGAAATGTTGCTGTTGAGGATTCCTCATGTTGAAATAAGTGCTTCAAAAACTGGTGGAGACGTTGGAATAGATACAGAATTTACCTTTGACATGGTAGACCCTGATTCTTACGATGACGTTTTGACAATCGACATGCT
>Ga0208647_1000443_pt1 | contig 11852 bp, 11 predicted proteins | sample AntAceMetag02UKA_FD_184765 | JGI IMG/M metagenome (GOLD analysis project Ga0208647, IMG submission 184765) | Saline lake microbial communities from Ace Lake, Antarctica - Antarctic Ace Lake Metagenome 02UKA (SPAdes) (version 2) | ecosystem: Environmental > Aquatic > Non-marine Saline and... | reverse complement strand
CGAAACAATCATCATGGAATGAACTCTGACAGACCATATCTCCATTATCATTGAAAACAAAGGTAAGCATCTCATCTAATGTTTTACTAGAGTGAATTTTGATACTGCCATCCGCCAATGACTCTCTTAAATCGTCGATCATTAATGGCCGAGTTAATTTTGTTGTTTTCCATCCTAATCTATCACTGAATTTCTGACTCATTGTATCCATCTTTGTAGCCGGTCTGAAATAAAGTTGAGGATATTGTTTGTTCTTTAAGGCAGTAATAGTTGTCAGTCCGTGATTATTCACCTCAACTACCATAAGTGCATCATTATAAATCCGGCCCCACTTATCAAGAAAGGCTCCAAATTTGTCAGGAGACATATGACCTCTCCAAAAAGCAACTTCATGACCAGTTTTTTTGTCTAATATGGTAAAAGTTGAAAAATCTCCACCAGTAACTCCCTCTGCCACATCTGAACCCAAAATATATCTTCCATCTTTTTTTGGTTGAAAATATTGTACAACTTCGTCGTCTGAAACGGTAACTTTTGTAATTGTCCCGTCTTCATGTCTAACATCATCTCCTTCTTTGAGGATTCCTTCCCTAAGTCGCTTAACAAGCCTGGTGTCGAATACTGGTCGGCCGGAAGATAGGAATTCTAAACTATACTCTTGAGCAAACCGAAGGGGATCATTAATACGTTTTCTGATTACTTCTATTTCCTCCTCAGAATAATGCCACCACCACCCGTACTCTTTTTTGTCATAATCATTATCCGCCAAGAACATCCTATGATATTTATTACCAATGGCGTTCGGAGTGGATTCAATAACAATCGTTCCGTCCTGAGGAACAGCATTCTCAATAGCTAACATTTTTTCTTCTGCATTTTCCCAAAAAGCAAGCTCTGTCAAAAGGACATTATGTAATGTATACCCTCGACCTACATTATCACTAGAGGGAAGTACTAATATTTTAGAATCGATTGCTGGAAAACTAATTTCGTATTTTGAATTGTATTGAATTTGAGGTCTGATTGATTCTGGGGTTGTTCTATAAAAAGTTTTTACCTTATCTAGTAACTCAGCTGTCATGTCTGAATTATATCCGATAAGAGCAGTGTTGGTACCGGGAGTTGTTATCGTCTTATGATAAAGGAAACCAGTCACGGCCGTTGAAAATCCGATCTGGCGGGCTTTACATATGATCACCCTAGGATTTACATTCAAAGAATTAAAAAGATCCTTTTGAGCTTCATTTAAAATAAACGGACGGAGGCCCGGTGTTTTCCCCTTTATCTTTGTGAACTTTTCTAAATACCACTTAGGGTCAAGTAGTTTACTTATTTTACTAGTATCTTTCATATTATTTAACTTATGAGTCGTAAACACTTGACGTTATTTTCGCTTCTTCTTCTTTCGCTTTTCTTACAGATTCTGGCATTACTGGTTTTTTTACTTCATATTCTTCTATTTTCTTGGATTCAGTTATCCCTTCAACTTTATCCTCTTCAATCTTCTGCAATAAAACTTCCTCCCATGTTCCAGTACCGGTTGTATTTTCTACATCATATTTATCCATTCCAACTGATTTAAGCAATGTCTGGAAAGCCTTAAGTCTATCGGCATCCTTTTCTCCATTGTCGGCTATACCCTTTATTCCGTCCAACATGTAATCAAACGAAATTCCCTTCCTTGCTAATGCATCGTGGTATTCTTTCCTCATCGACATCTTATCTAGAGTTCGATATACCTCTGCAACTGTTTTAACCCCTATTAATTCCTTTAGTTTCTTCGGGTCTTTTGTTATTTGAAGCGCCTTTAATAGGAACATCTGTTGGGATGTATTCTGATAACATCTTTTGAAATAATTAGATGTGTAGACTATAGGTTTTAATTTGACTGGTTTAGTATCTTCCTTCATATTTTTTAGTTATTATTTCCTTCTTAATATATGGGATAAAACTGTGCCTCTTTAATGAGTATACCTGATTCCCTTTTTCATCCTCATCTGATAAAGCTATGTTGGCGGCCCAGTCATAGAATTCTCCTATTTGCATTTGTCGTTTATCCGCCTCCTCTAATAATTCTATTCTATTATCATATTGGTAAACGAACATTAAGTGATCCAAAGTAACATGCTTATATGGGTATTTAAAATACTCCGGTTCTTCGAACGGATTGTGGTCTGAAAAGTTAGGGAAAAAATCCCCAAAATAAGTGGGGATTGAAATGAACACCGTTCCAGAGGTAACAGGTTTTTGACTAATGCCTACCATATTCTTAATAAAATATGAGTAAGTCCAGTCAGCTCCGTAGCCATTTCCGCTCCTGTTTCTTCTTGCTCCTTGATAAAGTAATTGCTGTTCTAGCCAGATTTCTTTTACCATTATATCAAAAAGCTGAGAATGAGCTTCTTTAAAAAAGTTTCTAAATTGTAGTGCGAGTTCGCTAACGGTTCCGCATGAGGAACTTATGTTAGCAATCATTTTTTCGCTTGGCATTCGAGATATATTCTCGTGCTTCTTTGGACAAAATTTCATTTAGATTGCTATTATTCATATTATTTCATTTATACTATTTTACTTTATTCTGCTGGTTGTTCCGGTTGAGTTTCAGGAGTTCCTATTATCGCTCCCATTGATGTTTCGAACATCTTGGCTAATTCTGGTTCTGATTCTTGCAACTCCATAATAAATTTAGCAACAGAGTTTCTATCTGATAAATTTACACCAGCTGATTGGAACTTCTCAAAAACTTGCCCCATCATTTTCTTCCTATGTATATCAACCTTGTTATCACTAGCGAACTTATCAGCTTTGACTGAATCAAGTTGCTCTTGAACCTGTCTGACTTTTTCAGTCAGATCTGCTTTTTGTTCCGGTGTTAATCCTGGACTAACTGCTGGTTGTCCTGGAGGGGTTGGCATTCCTTGAATCGGGTTCTGTCTTAAATTCATATGTATTAAATTATTTACTTACAATTGGATATTATTCTATTTGTCTTTTTTCGTAAAGGTAGTATTCATTGGAGCTTGCTTTGATATACCTGAAGCTTGCAAGAATGTTCTCCACGTTCTGGCTTCCTTGGATTCCTTGCCGGAAATTCCTAATTGGCTCTTACCTTTCTTAGCATAAGCTAACTGTCTCCATCTATAACTTGGTATCAACTCAGCTACTGCTTCTGATGTAAATAACCCGGCGTATGAGGCCACGTTAGGAACGTATGCCTCAGCGAGCGTACGAGCTCCATACAAGGCCTTCTCTAGGGCCGTCGCATCTAACGGGTATAATGGTTGTCCAAATTGTCCTTGCGGTCTTATGCCTTCTTTTAAGATTAATGGCTGTATTATGTAATTGAACAATGTGCTACCAACTGGGTCTTTCATAAAAGGAGAACCCTGCGCCATTTGCGTTATTTTTTCACTTACAGAATCTCCATAGTTAGTCTGAGCGGGATTAAACATATTTAATGAGTAATATGGAATCATACTGGATAGATTGTAATAGACTGGGCTTTCATTCTCGAATGGGTTTCTAAGCATGCCCGGTTCATTAAGATACGAATATCTACTAGTTTCTAAAGCTCGTTTTTCTAGAGGAGTTTTTTGTCCTCCAAATTCCTTTAGAGCGAACTCAACCTTATTAAATGCAGATGGATTATATGCTAATGTTTGGCCTGTCTTTAAAGACATCCCATACATAAATGAAATGAAAGGAGATCCCATTACTGGCATATTTCTTAAAACTTTCACGGCAGAAGGCATAGCAGCGTAATTCAAGAATTGAGAATTAGCCAACTTCAAGGCCGACTCAGGGGATAGTCTATATAATATTTCTCCAGTTCCTTCAAGAACCGTTTTCCCTAGAGACAACTCCTCTGCACTAATTTGAACCAAATGACGCATTTGTCTGAGTTGATTGACTGAATATCCATCGGCTATCGATGTCAGGAAAGACCCCATTTTAGAGATTTGGTCAAGACTCTCATAACCTGAAGGAGCTTTATTTATAGACCAGTCCAAAAGCTTCCATGCCATATTGTTCGGATTTGCCTTAGCCTGTTTCTCAATATGAGTAAACATCCTACGAGCTGCTTCTTTCTCAAACAATTCATTTGATAATTGTCCACCACTCACTTCTGACATTGCTATATCTCCTTTGCCTTCTCTAGCAAGTTTCCTAATCTGACTAGTTCCAGCTCCTGCTTTAACTTCAGACAATTCGTCGAGAGCTTTCTGCACGCTCTCTTTTATATCCGCTTTTTTAACCTTGGAAGATATTTTTCCGGAATCTCTAGCACTCCGTAATAACTTTTCCATAGTGGCATTTGTATCTAAAAAATCTATACTTCCGAGAGTATTTTTAGAGGCTGTTTTTAATTCAGTCTTCATCAAGTTGCTAATATGATCTGGGTTGTAACCAAATTTCACGGAAGCCTGGGTTATTATTTTGTCTACCTTAGCCGATGCTCCCTTTTGATTTCCATACATTAATGAGGCTTGTCCCAGTCTCTTCAAGAATCGTGGGGAAAGACCACCTGACATATGGGCCATTATGAGATTACCAGCGATAGCATTTGTCCAAGCAGTCGGGGATAGAGCAACTTTAGCCAGTCTGAATATAGCCATTCCTCTATCGTACATATCTAAAGTTTTTTTCCCATTTACTAAAATTTTCTTCTTATTCTTACCGACAGCAAGAGTGTAATCCTTGACTCCTTTAATCATATTGTCATACCATTTTACGCCAGTCTCTCCTAGCGCGCCGGAGTTCATTATTTCACCAAGTTCTTTCATAGAGATAGCACTTCCCCCTTTTTCTTCGTTGAATAATCTAAGAGCATTCTCGACCGGATCACCAGAGTTATAAACGGCTGGATTCTTTTTGATCGATGTAGCTTCGTCTACTCCTCTAACAAACGTATCTGAAACGGCTTCTGCTTTATCAGCTAATTGTTTATTACTTATCGCAGCAAGACCCTTTTCTACTTCTTCTTTTTTCATCAAGTTTACTTTCTTTCCACTATCAACAGACCCAAATATTTTCTCGGTGCTTGTCCCAGCCTCTTCTACTTTTTTAGCAAATGCGGCTTTTCCTTTATTCAAGTATTCAACGGAAGATTCCCCTTTCAAAACAGCGGAGACTGCCCCCTTGGTTTCCTCGACTCCTGCTCCTAATAATTGCTGTAACATATCCTTCGTACGCGCTCTCTCAACCCATCCTACTGGATCATAAACAAAATGCTTTAGAGCTTCTTCCCCGCCTGGAACTTTAGAAGCGACATTATCAACAACGTCTCTTAACCCTACCCTGTGCGCTCCGACTCCCATCCCTCTTTGTGTTATTAACTTTTCTGGAGTTATTCCGCTTAATCTCTCCCATCTTTTTGTGGCTTCTATCGTTTTTTTCCCTAGCTTTTCCATTGTTTTGCTTTTTCTCAATATTGGAGTGAACCGACTAACAGTGGCAGCTTTTTCTAATAAGCCAGCTTTCGAAGCTGTGGAAATTCCTTCTAAAAGTTTTCCTGCCTTCAGCCCTTTATAGGCTCCATATCCAATCTTCGGTATAAGGGCGCTTGTTCCCATAGTTGCCCAGTTTAGTGGATCAGCAAAAATATCCAACGCAAAACCAAGCGGGGCGGCTACTACTCCTGGAACATTAGAGGTTCTAAGAACATCTCCAAATGTATTTTTTCCCCTCAACATGTTTCCTGCTATATCCTCCTGTAATGATCCAGTTCCTTGTCCTACTAAATGCTTTGTTGCCCCTACTATTCCATACAAAGGTTTAGTTATCCAATCCAAAGTTTTTCCTATCATCCCCATTTGAGCCCCAGTATCTTCTTCATTTTTATATTCATCTGTACCATACCATTTAGTTTTTGCTCTTTTGTCCTGTAACGCTGTTATCTCTTTTTTGAGTCTATTATAAGACTCCTGATTTGAGATATCAGTTTTAGTTGGCTGGCCGGAGCCGCCTAAAGCAGTCGCTGACGCATTAAGCTTGTCTTGATACGAACCCTGCTCATCTTGCTTTCCGGAAATTTGCCTTTCCAGATTTGGTATATCGGTTAGTTTAGTTGCCATGATAAAATTTTACTATAGTACTACAACTTCCTATCTAAGACTTTCTCTCTGGGATCAAGTTTCCCTGCTCTCCCTGGTTGGGCTGCTAACGTGGTAAAATATTTCTTCCAAGTAAGGTTTGGGTAGAATCTGATCGCGTACTTACCTTTAAGAAACATTCTGACTTTACCAGACAGCCCCATTTTATCTTGTTGCTTCACTAACGCCAAATCTCCTATATGCGGGAGCCTAGAAACGCCTTGTTCCCTCAGTTGTTTTGTAACAACCCTGACTAGAGCCATATAAAAAGCTTTAGATGAATCCTCATCAATATAGTTATTTTGCTCAGATAATAAGCGATAAAAAGTTTTATCATTGAGGACTCCTTTCTTCGCTAATTCCTTAATCTCTATTTTAGATTTTTGTGCCATTATTTTAATATCAAAAAAGACCGAGTAATGGTCTAATTTGATTTATATTAACTCTTTTTTACAACATCAGCTATAGCTTCCAACACTGCTACTAACTCGAAATTACCTGCTACATTTGCTTCTATTAATTGAGCAGTATTCCCATCTGTCTCGATTACTATCCTTCTCTTAACTGGAGCCTGTGGTCGAGTCTGAGCCAATGGGGCTTCAACTATTTTCTCTGGTCCTTTCTCCGGTCTCTGATTCACTTCTTTTTTCTCTCCTTTCTTCATATCCTTATATTATTTAATTATATACTTAAAACATAAACAGCCAAATTTTGCTTATTATAAAATGTTAATCAAAGTATCCATCGCATCTATAAAATCCTTCACTTTATCTAATTTAATCAATTTCTTGTCCTTAAGAATCTTGATTATTTCCAGGGCTTTTTTCCCTTTGTCCTTAGACCTCTCCTGGATATAGACCGGGTATTCTGTCTTGATCACTTGTGGATAATAATGTCTTTCCCAGTAATTCCAACATGACATATCACCGTTGTAGTAAAACTCATCATTCATTCCCATATTACCACTACTTCCGGTAGAGAGACCTCTGACTCCATCATCAATCGTAAAAGTACTTCCCTCTGTCGTTTTCTGTGTAATGGAGTTCATATCTTTGATATCGGAGTGGCTTATGTTCATATTGGCGTCAATATTGAACTCCAATGTCTGCTTAGCTAAAGCTTTAAATTTGTCCATAAATTTATTGTGCAAGAATGAGACGGATTTCCGGCTCAACCGTGCTGTTAATTGATTTGGCTGTCAATGTTCATAAATAAAAAATACCATCGTCCTCTCTCTTAGTCAATAGCCTATTTTATAAAAATTAGACTAAGGATGGCTCCTATTATAGTTACACCGACTGTAGTTAACCCCACAACAAAGATTTTTTCCACCCATTTTCCTGCATACTTAGTATCCAATTTCTCGTCTAAGCCAGTTAGGGCAGTAAGAATATCATTATGTTGTTTAATGTTTTCTGCCTCTGTTTCTTTCCCATCTTCTAAAGACTGCTTGATGTTGCTTATGTCATTCTTAATATTGTTCACCATTATGTTAAATTTATTCATTTTTTCGTTATATACTGCTAAACACTTCGACGTAGGTTTTGCTATTCCTCTATTATCAAATAAGTTCTCGAAAAAGGTCCGATCTTCTTTACTCATTTTCATTGGAATTTGTTAGGTTGGTTAGCTATTTAATTAAATATTCATCAACTGTATTCGAAATTTCTCTTAGTTTTATCCAAGTGGCTGCAATTGGTTGTCCTTTCAAAATTGGAACTCTTCCTAATAATCCAACAATATTCCATTCTGGTCTTTTTTCTCTAGATATATAAGGCCTCTTTTCATCCCATTCTGGATTTATTATTTTTCTCATACTCATTTTCTTTTCAGCCCCTTTAGGAGGAGTCTGTTCTTCACTCCATCCTGTTCTTGTTTCTTTTCCATGATTTATACCCCCTTTTTCTCCTTTAGTTGGTCTATCTACTTTCGCTCTTTTGCCGAAATTATCTTTATTTTTATTTTTTTTGACTTTACGCATTGACCAATACTCTTTTTCTTCTTTTTTTGCTTTTCCAAAAATATTTTTTAGATATTTTCCTCCCCAATCACTATCGCAGCCTACTCCCCCAGAATTACCAACAATAGTCGGATTAGCAGAAATGACTCCGATTGGGATATCTTTTTGTGTAGCTACTCTAATTTTATCACCAACTAAAAAAACACTAATTCCAGGAGCTATTTCTTTCCCGTCTTCGCTTTCAAAATATTCAGCGAAATCAGCTCCCGTATCCTTGAACTCTCCATCAATATATAAATTTTCATTTTCTGAATCGAGCTTCATTAATCTATCACTATCATGATCATCTATCCAGCTACAATTGGCATCAGTATCGTCTGTATTAAAATAAATACTATAATCATCACATTCATAATGTTGAAAATAATCACTACATCCCATTGAGATGCTAGATGATGATACTGATGCAGCATCTAATTGTATCTGCCCGTTTGATTGGGCTATTTCTATCGTTGCTATATGACCGGCTAACATTTTTACATCATCTCCACTTCCATCTGAACGAATAATCGCAAATGAGTCCGCATCAATAAAGAATTGTCCAGCAGCGTTAACATACAGATATCCCTCAACACTATTATTATAAAGCCATTCTACCCTTCTATCCGTGGCGTCCATTCTAACATTAGAACCGACAGTTGTGTTAACTAAATTTAACGTCCCCATTGTAGCGCTAACAGCACTAAGAGAAGTGACATCGATTTTAGTAGCAGTAACAGAATCTGCTGCTAATTGTGTTGCTGTTATTGTTCCAGCTACTATTTGAGCAGCAGTAATTGTTGTAGCAGCTATCTCAGAGGCAGTAATTGTATTAGCAGCTATCTCATTAGAGGTAACGGTATTAGCCGCTATTTCGCTTGCTGTTATAGTATTGGCTTTTATTTGACCTGCTTCTATTGTATTGGCTGCTATTTCCCCAGAAGTTATTGTATTAGCTAATATTTGTCCGGCTGTAATAGTATTATCAGCTATCACTGCAGCTGTTATCTCATCATCTGGAATATTTTCTATTCCAATAAAAGAACTGATCCCTCCGGCTCCACCAAAAACCTGAAAAGTCGCATCCTTGGTTACTCCTGTAACATTTTTAGCAACTGCTACTAATATTTTTCCTCCACCCACTGAATCAGAGGCAGTCGTAGTTTTTTGAAGAACAGTGACGGATACATCTATATCAATATATATGTAGGTTGAAGCAGCCATTACTCCTGTATTACCTGCAACAATAGCATATGTTGTTCCATCGACTAATTCTATATCTCCAGCCGCCCATTCTACAGTCGTGTTGTTGGTAGCAGAAAAGACTAGATCAGATGTCCAGCCTTGTATTGATGGCATTGAGCCAGCTTTTAAACTATCTAATGTTGCATCGCTTATTGACCCTCCTGTTATATCTATATCGGCAAATGAAGCTTTTCCGCTCTGTAATATGGTCGCAGTAGGATGCCCTTCTGGTCCAACAGAAAAAGCGATAAATCCACTAGAAAGAGATGTCTTATTCCCGTCTGCAATAGAATATAATTCATCAGAAGTGATTGTAAAACCACCAATTATTCCAGAAGAAGCTGTAAGCTCACCAGATATATGGACATTGGCAAATTCTGCATAACCCTCAGCACCATTTATGGTAAAACCTCTCTCTTTGGGTTTCCAGTTCTTTGATCGAATGAAAGTGGTTATCCACATATCACCTAGCATGTTCCCGGACGTGACAGAGGTTCCGCCAGCACCAGCAGATATGTTGCTATATTGATTAGTTTGTTCATTGCCAAAAGAAGGCTGCCCCGCTTTATTGCTTGAGGCGCCTATTCTACTCAGTTGGCTATCGTATGGCCGATCAATATTGTCATAAGTAATTTCTGTGCTCATGACAAAATAATAACAAAGTCCCTATTAAAACTCCTTGCCTGTTCCACATGAAAGAGTCTGTATTCCTTCTTTGTTAAACATTCTGATAACTCTTGGCCTGTCATCTAAGGCAATATGTATAACTTCTTTATCTGGAAAGTATTTATTTAATAGTTCTCTTTTGACTTCTGTGTCTGATCTATTGTCTCGAACTCTACGCATTATGATTGTATCAAAGAATGACAAGAAATGTGACTGTAACCATCTCACAGTGATATCTCGATACATTTCTGGCCGAGCTGTCATAAAGATTACAGTTTTTCCTTCCTTGTGGAATTGCAATAATAATTTCTTAATGTCTTCCCTTACAGGATCGTGAATCATTTCCCCAAAAAACGACTTCCAATCCTTTTTCCAGTCTTTGGGAGCCTTAGCTGGCTTCTCTATATAATGAGTCCGGTTGCTGGTGTCGGAAATAGTTCCGTCTATGTCACAAATTACTACACTATCCTTCTCGAACTTTTTAAGTCCATATCTTATCGCCATGTTTTTTATGAAGATTCCACCAATGGGCTCTGGCCTCATTTTGTCTCTTTCAATACAATCGCCCACAGGTATGTCAGTCATATCATTCACTTCGAAGTGAACTCCTTGTTTTTTGGCGAAAGATTTCCATTTCTTTTCTATCTTTGGTTCCATATTCACTCCGTCAATAATCACATCATTATCGAACATTAAGCAATCAGTAGCTAATATTTCCATAGCTCTGGCGGCTTTCTCTTCTTTACTCTCAGTCATCTCACCAAAATTTAACATTTTCCTAATATGATCCAAATCTAAACGAACCGTATTACCATTCGCTTTTATCATCCCCCTCGCTATTGTGCTTTTACCACAGGCAGGGAGTCCCTTCATCATTATTAGTTTCATATTGTCTTCTTTAATAGTTTTATTATTTCCTCTTCTTGTTTTCTTTCTAATTCCTTTTTATACAATTTACTTACTTTGTCTGATTGGAATATTTCTTTACTGTCTATATTCATAAGAGAGAGCTTTCCCTCAAAACCTCCGCCAGTGTCCATAAACCAAACATTTCCAAAAGGAAGAGGCGTTTTTGAGTATTCATAGATAGATGTATGACCGACATAAACTTCATTGAAGTTATCAAATTTTACGGCCCCGAGGCCATCGTATCTCTTATACCAAATGTCCCTATCCCAAACTAGATAATTTTTTGAAGTTTTAGATGGATGTTCTCCTGGTTTTATTCCTCCGTGAACGAAACATCTATTCTCTTTATCTATATAATAATAAAGTGCCTTCTCGAGGAACTTTAAATGCTTCTTCTTGAGTTTTGGTTGTTTTTCATAAGCGTCTATAGTGGCTTGCCCTCCTTGACGTGTCCAGAGAAGTGGAGTTTCCCCTGTTCTTAGCCAATCTAAAAGCCATTCGTCATGATTCCCCATTAAAAAAATAAGGTTTTTAATCTTAAGAATCTCTTCTAGTGCCTCAGGCGTCTGCGGCCATCTATCAGCTATATCGCCAAGGAAGATTAGTTTATCTTCTTCGTAATCAAACTTCGATTTCCTTAGGACTTGTTTTATTGACTTAAGGCCCCCGTGTGGATCTCCTAATACAAATGTTTTCATATTGTTTTAATATTATTTAAGCTGTAGGTGGAATCTGCAAATATTCCCTTTCGAATCTGAATTTACAATCATATGAAGTAGAAAACTGAGCGTACCATTCATTTTTTTTAATCTTAGGAATTTTCATGTCAAATAATGGACCCTTAAAAAGAGAAGAATCTACCTTAAACCCGTCTTCATCGACAAGTTCAGACACCATAACCTTCGAAGTCCCTACCCTCTTTTTGAATTTCTCAGTATTTT
>Ga0208647_1000441_pt1 | contig 11878 bp, 14 predicted proteins | sample AntAceMetag02UKA_FD_184765 | JGI IMG/M metagenome (GOLD analysis project Ga0208647, IMG submission 184765) | Saline lake microbial communities from Ace Lake, Antarctica - Antarctic Ace Lake Metagenome 02UKA (SPAdes) (version 2) | ecosystem: Environmental > Aquatic > Non-marine Saline and... | reverse complement strand
TGGGGCGACAATCCGCAGGGGCGACGAAGTCGCCCCTGTGGATTGTTGCGAAACTGTTTTGCGATTTTGTCAATTCTCGTCGGCAGGTTTTTTTTTCCGCGAAGCTTTTTTTTGTGTTAATTCCGTCGCGAGAAGATTTTTTTTCTTTCTCAGAAGAAAAAAAAATTTCTTGCAAGGAATAACATAAAAAAATGCGAGCATAAAGGGGAAAGACTACTTTTTTTTTGATGTTAAGTTTAGTCAATTTTTCGCGACGGCATATCTCCTCCCATTGACAAATGGGGGGGGTTATGCTAAGCCGAAAAAGTGGCTGAACTTGGGCATCAAAAAAAAACCCCTTTCCCCTGTAATTTAAAAAGCTTTTAAATTTTTCGCAAAAAATTTTAAAACAATAAAAAAAAACCTGCCGACGAGAATTGACAAAATCGCAAAACAGTTTCGCAACAATCCACAGGGGCGACTTCGTCGCCCCTGCGGATTGTCGCCCCAGCGATATATATCCCGTGTTAGGGGATATATATTTTCCTTTTTTTTCTCCGTATGGCGACTTTTTGAGCTAAAAAACTGATTTTTGCCCCCTTTTAGGGGCTTAAAATTCGTTTTTTAGCACTTTTTTTGTGCATAGAGTATATGGTTATATTCGCGTTTTTTTGCTGAATTTTGTGAAATTTGAGCCAAAAAACACCCGAAAAACACCCGAAAGACACCCGAAAAAATTAAAAATACAAGTTAAACCAACCGCGTATAATCGCCAACTATATACCAATTAAATACCCATTGTCTTTTAATTCTTGCATATATGAATACCCACCCTACCAAAATGAGTTTCCCTTTATAATAAATCTATCATATAAGTAAGGATATAGGGCGGGACGAAAGAAACCGGAATACTATAAAAATAACCACCCCACCAATTACCCACAGATTATTTTTACCTATTTTTGTGAGTCTATCCATTCGGTTTGAGTCTTGCCTTGATAAGTATATAAAGGTAAATAATCAGCTTGAGCTGTTCTTATAGCGACTTCTTGAGCCATTATTTCGCTATCGTAAACGGCTATATTATAATTCCAGTTATTTTGTTCTAATAAAGCATGATTCAATTCGTGTGCAACTAAAACCCGTTGTTTGTATAAAGATAAACCATTAAAATAATCTTCGTCAAGTGCAATAGCGACACCCCGAGAACTGCAAATCCCTGCGACTTTTCCACCAAGTCCGGGGTGGTTTGGAGAGGTTGCTATCCCAAGATATGGGAAGAAGTAAAAATTTATAGGATCATTAAAACTAAGTCCAGTTATAAATTCCATATCAGCTTTAAGTTCTGCAACATCAGGGACAACATCAGGAGCCAACCATTGTTTTAATTCAGGAGGAAAAGGGCTTCCATTCCAAACAAATTCTCTAGTTTTTAAAGTCCAATGCGACAAATGACATCTCCAAGTTCTAGCCGTCTGCTTTATTTTTTGTCTGTTGTATTCTTTTTTATTTTGTAATACTAAGTCCCATAAAAATTTTTCTTCCGCCGACATATCTTTGTAATAATCAATAGTATCACTAAAAAAATCTCTTAAAGCCGACTGGCTCGCATTTCTAGTTGTGGCTTTCTTGAAGTAAGAACGAACCCAATTACTAGCTTGATTATTTCCGAAAGTTAAAGTTTTGCCTATTGACCCCGAAACCTTTTCAGAGTTTAAAGGTGCGATTAGTTTTACCATATACTTAAATATTAACATACAAAATCTTACGCTCCAATCCTTTCTAAGTGCGGACAGTTTATTTACGCTCCATTCAAATAGTAGCTTGAAAGATTTAAAATGATGACGAGAAAAAAAAGCACTCCCCTAAGTGTGGAGCGATTGCTTTATCCCTTTTTTTTATCGTCAGCTAATTGTCCATTTTGCCTGCGGGCAAAATGATTGAAGTGTTGAGCGATTGCCTGCGTTCGGTCGCCCGCCAAATTTAAAGTCTTAATGTATGGGGTTATTTAAAAAAAGAAAAGGGATTTTTGCGAAAATATTTTGGGACAAATGTCAAAAATCCCTTTTCTTTTTTTTAAAGGTTTTAAAATTTTTTGCGAAAAATTTTAAATCTATTTGAAATCTTTTTTTGAAAATGGGGGGCTTTTTTCTACGCATTTTATAGCTTTAATATTTTTCAATCACTCTCCGACATCCGTCGGATAGGAAACTCGCTAGGGCTCGGCGGGGATGAATATGTATGGCGACGTGGTTTTTTTCTGCAAAAAAAAACCGTCGCCACTCCTGTTTGGGGGGGGCTACGCCGCCCCCCCCACCGTCGAAAAATCGGGAAAACCCCTTTTTGGGTTGCCCCTATCGGGGTCTACCCAAAAACGGGTTTTCTTCCGATTTATTCTCGGATAACCCCCCCATATAACCCGCAAAATGCTATCAACTGACGACTGCATAAACAACTTCGTCCGAGCTCCCCCGCCTCCTTTATTTAACGCCCTTTAGCGAGTTTCCTATCCAAAGGCCCCCCATTTTCCCCCCCTCCCCCCTAACCCCCCTCCCCCCAAAGGGGCGGGGGGGACACGCCCGAGGTCTGCGACGCACTCGTTTTTTTTGCAGTTTAAAAATATTCAAGGTCTGCGACGCACTCGTTTTTTTTACAATATGAAAACATCTTTTTTATATGTTATTATAATAGGTATGGCTAGAACTAATTATCTTGATATTCCTGCGGGACAGGAAGAAAAATATTATGGGGGGCTACAGTCGGGGGATCGTTTCGTGTTTCCACGAATCGTCCGAAAAAACGCATTCTTTAGTAGAAAAAAAATCGCAAATTTAAAAGCGAAATCTTACTTGCCTATCATTAGCGATTTATGGGCGGGGTTCACGGACGGGCAAAAAAGCGATTGGAAAGATGTTGATCCGCATACCAAACAACACGGTTGGCGAACATTTGTTGCCGACCAATCAAAACGAATAAAACTAGGGCTCGTTGGGGTTGCTACACCAAACGAATTTCATCAAGATATGGTTGGGGGGATAAATATTGAAGCCCCTGCGGAAGAAGTTTTAATCGCACAATACCACCCAGCATTTTATTATATTCATAAGAAAATACAGGGGACAAAAAACACTTACGAACCCGTTATGGTTACAGAAGAAGTTTCTTTACCTTTGACGCTCTCAATAAATTATAAAAGCGATTTAGTTTCAACTGGGGCGGGTTCTTTTTGCAAGTTTTATGCTCGCGTTAGACATTTTTATCAAGGGCGAGATATAGAAACAGATTTAGTTTTAGATATTCCATTATCGGGGGCTTGGGCTAAATTGACAGATAGTCTTTCGGTTGTGCTAGGCGAAATAGTGGGTTATACTTTATTTATACATATATACAAAGCAACGGGAACATTGCTTTTTGATCAACTAAAGGTCGAACACTCGGGGCAAAATTGGGCAAGGGATACTTTATGCCGAGATATTAGTCAGATATTTACACGGGCATATTATCAAGTACCAAAAAATTGGGCCCCGATAACATTACCAACTGGGACAGATTATGACTCTATCTATCCCGAGTAATTTTTACAAAGTTCAACTATAATGACTAAATTAAAAAACCCGTTATTCTCATTGACGGCACAAAAACAATTAGGGCATGAACTAATTTATAAGATGAAAGGAAACAGGGCTTTTGTTACAAAATATAATCGTCCCGGAAATAAAAATCCTTTTTCACCGTCTGCAAGTCAAGTTACAAACAGAGAATTTTATACTTCTGCAGTTGCAATTTGGCAGGCAAAAACACAAGATCAAAAAGACTATTGGAACGAATTAGCAAAAGAAAAAAATCTCTCTATGTCGGGGTGGAATTTATTTTATCAAACCGCTTTTAACAGTCCTTTGGACACATTGGGCTACTCTATTTTTGGGGAGCGTTTACATGGTTTTTATCAAAACGGCTACGAGCCATTAAGTTAAATAATATGACAAAAGAAATATACAACGATTTTTATAATAAGCACGGGGTAGGGGTTCACTCGGACCCATACAGATTTAGAGAAACGGCAAAACTTTGCAAGGGGCGGGTTTTAGATATTGGGTGTGGAACAGGAGATTTAGCGGATTATTACACAGGGGAATATATAGGGATTGATGTTTCTGATGTAGCGATTAAACTTGCGAAAAAATCACGGAGAGAAGACGCAGTATTTTGTGAAATAAACTCTGATAAAGATATAGGATTATTATATAAAACGATTGATACATTTGTTATTGCAGAAGTCTTGGAGCATATAGAAGATGATTCAGTTATACTAAATGAGATTAAAAAAATGGCGAGTCCTAATGCTCGGATTATAATTTCCGTGCCGAACGGCAACAGAGTGCCTGACGAAAATCATTTGCGAGAGTTTACAGTCCCAGAACTTAGGGCTAAATTTTCGCCGTTCGGCAAAGTCAAGTTTCATAATTGGGTAGGTTTTGAGCATAGAATTTTAATGACGGTAGAAATGGGAGAAGAAAACGCTGACAACTTGACTTTAGCCATGATGTGTTGGAATGAAGAAAAGGGGTTGGAAAAGGCAATTTTATCCGCAATTGAAATAGTTGATAAAGTGGTTATTTCAATAGATAATAAAAGCGACGACAAAACACTTGAAATCGCCAAAAGATATGCAGATGTTATTAAACGGCACGAGTGGGAGAACGATTTTGCAAAAGCCCGTAATTTTACGCAAGAAGGGATCACTTCAAAATGGATATTATCGCTTGACGGACACGAATTTATAGAGCAATCGCCATTTATTGAAACTTTGTTAAAGGAAGAAACGGACGGCTTATTTGTAACAGTAAGAATGGAAACAGGGGAAACTTTTGTAACTACTCGAATATATAGAAATGGTTTAATTTGGGAACATGCAATTCACAACTCTATACCAGTCAAAACAACAACTAAATATTCAGCGTTTATTATCGTTCATGATCGGGAGGGCGGGCAGTCGGAAGAATCAACAAAAAAAAGGTTGGAGCAGGTAAGGGACACAATGGGGGTAGAATTAAAGAAAGAAATTAAAAATCCAAAAACACGAATTAGGGCTTTGTTTTATTTGGCTAGATATTACCGACAATTTTATCAATGGAAAAAAGCGCTAAAGTATTATAAAAAATATATAAGAGAGAGTAAATTTGTAGGGGAAAAATGGCTTTGTTGTTATGAAGCGGGCGTTATCGCTAACACTTTGGGAAAACCTTTGACAGCTTTACGATTATTTGAAAAAGCAAACCAAACAATACCCGACAGGTGGGAAATTTACAAACAGATAGGTTTAGTTTATATGACATTTGAAAGGCACAAGAAAGCGTTGATATATTTGACTAGAAGTTTAGAACCAAACAAAGAAGCTCACGCTTTTAACCCCGAAAAGCCGGACGCAGGGGACACTTGGGACAAAATAGGTTTTTGTTTTTTTCACGAACATAAATACTTTGAAGCGAAACAATCTTGGGAACGAGCAGTTGAAATCGGAACAGACAAAATACAAGTCAAAATGAATAAAGCAAGAATTGAAATGTTAGAAAGACAGTATGGAGTATAAAAATTTTTTTTACTTTTTTCTGTATTAGAAAAAAATAAAAAAAATTTACAAAGTTCATAATTAAAAAAATAATTAAAAAATATAATGGCAGATTTTCCAGACGGGATTTATAGCCCGCGAACAAAAGAAAATAAAGCAGATGTTATATACGAACCGCTAAAAAAAACAAATAGTTTTGCGGAAGATATAACAAAATTAGACGACGAAGTCGTCGCTATTGAGAATTTTCTACTACCGCAATATATTTTTGCGCATGTTGATAATACAATCGCGGTAGCAGTTGCAGGGACTTTTGTTGATATACCGTTCAGCGACGAAGTAGCAACCCCAAAAATTGGAATAGAACACGACCACACAACAGATCCCGAAGAATTTACGATAACAAAAGCGGGGGTATATTTAATGAATATAACTTGCTCATTTGAAGATTCAGCTATTAGCCCCGACTCTCATGTTGTTATACGAATTGTTAAAAATGGGGACGAGATACACGGATCACTAATTGAAGAAGATATAACGGGGACACCAAAATCAACAAAAGATTTAACAATCACAAACAGTATTTTGGTAACTTTAGCCGTTGATGATGTTATAAAATTTCAATTTACATCCGACCAAACGACCGTGAGTTTAGAATCACACGCTACCTACGGCGACCACAAAGACACGGCAGTTATAAATATATTAAAAGTAGGTTAATCTTATAACAATTTTTTAACTTTACTTTGTTTAATTTAAGTGTAACAATATATATAACATTATAAGCTAATTTTAAAAAAAATATGACAGCTGAATTTCCAGACGCAATAGTGAGTTATCGAGCAAAGGCGAATAAATCAGGCGTTGTTTACGACGCAGGAAAGCCAACAGTTGGCTTTGCAGAGGATTTTGAAAAATTGGAAGAAGAAGTTGTTGCGATTGAAACTGTTTTGGGAGACAAGTCGAAATGGAATTTTGATACAATTTGGCAATGGTTGCAAAGTTTAGCAACAACAGTAATAGCACATAAAACATCACATCAAAACGGCGGGACAGACGAAATTTCTGTTGCTGGACTTTCGGGAGAATTAGCCGATAATCAACCGCCGAAAGCCCACCAAGCGAGCCACGAACACAACGGGGGGGATCCATTAGGTAATAATTTTTTAAATTTACAAGTAGACGGACAATTTATAGATGTAGATTATAAAGAAACACCAACAACAGCAGATCCTTTTTTATTAGAAGATGCAAATGACGCTAATATTAAAAAATATACCTATTGGGACGATATAAGAAAAACTTTAAAAACATATTTTGATACTTTATATACAGCAGTAGCAACTTTTAACGACCATTCAGCAAGACATGAAAACGGCGGGGACGACGAGATAAGCGTCGCAGGATTAAGCGGAGCACTAGCCGACGCACAAACGCCAACAGGTCATGAAGCTTCACACACCGCGGGGGGTAGCGACGAGCTCGACGGGGCAAAATTAGAAATTGAAAAGGCTATCGCCTTTTTCATTGACGGGGGGGGTTCAGCAATAACGACGGGAATTAAAGGGGCTATCCGAATACCTTTCAAATGCGAAATTTTATCAGTTTCTTTGTTGGGGGATCAAAGCGGAAGCATTGTTGTAAATATATGGAAAGATACTTTGGCAAACTATCCGCCAACAGTCGGGGACAAAATAACCGACACAACACCGCCAACAATAACAACAGATACAGATTCAGAAGATGCGACTTTAACCAGTTGGACGAAAGCAATCGCGAGCGGAGATGTTTTAATGTTTAATGTAGATAGTGTTACAGATATTGAATGGGCTTCTCTTATTATAAAAGTTAAGTTAGTAGAATGATAAAATTTTCAGATTATTGGCATAAAGAAATTTATATTCTAATTCCTATTATTATAATTTGGACGATATTATTAGTTTTAATTTATTTGAAATAAAAAAATGATACAAAAATTTTCTAAAATCAAAACAGACAATACAATATCAAAAAACTTTTCATATTCAAAAGGAAAAGTTTGTTTAAATTTTAATTTAAGAATTGATATAAAACAGGAATTAAAAGATTTTTTAGAGTTATTAAAGGTCGCTCAAGTAGAAGTTACTAACGAATTAAACAAACTATAATATGTCAACAGCAAAAGTATTAGTAGTAGCTGGAGGAGGAGGAGCAGGTGCTGACGATGGATATAGTGGTGGAGGAGGAGCAGGAGGAGTTAGATATGACTCTGCTGTTACAGTTACTGCACAAGCATATACAATCACAGTAGGAGCAGGAGGTTCAGGAGGAGTAGGAGATTCTGGAACATCAGGTAGTGGTTCTTCTTTTGATATATTACTTACTGCAGTAGGGGGAGGTTATGGTGGAGATCAGTCAGTTGGTGCAAATGGAGGTTCAGGAGGTGGTGGACATAGAAGCGGTAATGCCGGAGGAACAGGAACTTCTGGTGAGGGATATGCAGGAGGTTCAGGATATGAGGGAGGAAACTATGGTGCTGGTGGTGGTGGTGGTGCTAGTGAAGTTGGTGAAAACGGAGCTACTTCTAAAGCTGGAGATGGAGGTGATGGAGTTGCTAATTCAATAACTGGTTCATCAGTATATTATGGTGGTGGGGGTGGTGGAAGTTCTTGGCCAAGTGGTTCTGAAAATCTAGGTGGAAATGGTGGATTAGGAGGTGGTGGAGATGCAGGAGAAAGTAGTGGAAATCCAAACGGAGTATCAGGAACTGCTAATACTGGTGGAGGTGGTGGTGGTCCTTGGACAGGAACTGCTGGAGCAGGAGGTTCAGGAATAGTAATTGTTGCTTATACAACATCAGAATTTAATCACACAGGAGGAAATTCTACAGGAACTAATGGTTCAGAAACTTGGGTTAAATTTACTTCAAGTGGAACTTTGACTTTGATAGGTGGAGCAGTCGGTAAATCTTTCGCACAAATTATTTAAAAGTTTTCAAAAATTCACAAAGTTCAAATGAAAAAAAATATTTTAATAATAATTATTATAGCCGTTTTATTTTCAATATCTTATTTTCAAACATTAACATTTTATTATTCTAATATATCAAAAAATATGGCTGATCCAGTATGGGGACTTTTACCAAAATCACAAACGGACGCCGAAACAATCGAGGAGGCGATTGTTAGGCTTATTGGCGAACACGAAACAGACAGCGGAGCCCATACAGGCTCGGGCGAAAGTTTAGAAACTCACAAGGCACAAGATATAATTGACCACCCCGTCGGCAGTGTTTTAGCGGATAAAGAAACAACATACGAAACAGTAATTAAATGTTTTTTTGAAAGTCTTGACGGTTGGACAACATCAGGCACAGCGGAATTAGACGAATTATTGGGGGCAAAATTATATATAGAATGGGGGGTGGTTGATGTTTCAACATTAAGCGGAGTAGTAACCTATGCAGGCAATTTTTTAGCTTATGCAAAAGACATGTTGTTTCAAACAAGTTTTTGGATAGAAGAAACAACAAACACAACAGTTCACGCTTTATTAGGAGCACGAAACAGCGATATAAACCTTGAAGGTTTTGGCTATCAAATTATAGACGGAGTTGTAAAAGGGTTTTGGGGCGACGGAGCAAGTCCGACTTTTACCGCAGATTTGAGTATAGACGCAACGGATCCGCATGTTTATAGGGCACAATATAATGCGACGGATAAAAATGTAAAGTTTTATATTGACGGAGTATTAAAAGCAACGATTGAAGATATAACACCAGTAGGCGATATAGAACCCGACATATATTTTAGATATGAAGCAACAGACACAATAGACGGAAACATGCACATTAAAAATTTAACCGTTTCAAGAGAAGCATAAATATTATGAATGAAATAATAATAAGCCGAGAATTTCCAAAAAAAGTCATTCCTTTAATAAAGAACGCAAAGCATTCTATTGATATAATTGTTTTTGATTGGGGGTGGTATCCCGACGAAATAGGAGAGCAAATTCAGATTTTTAATAATGCAATTTATAATAAAAATCGTAAAGGAGTAAAAGTTCGGGCTTTGGTTCAAAAGAATTTAATAAAAATAATATTAAGTAAATGTGGAATTGAAGCTAAAGTGTTACATTCAGCCAAACTTTTACACATAAAATTGATGATTATTGATAATAAAATTGCAATTATGGGCTCGCATAATTATACTAAAAATGCTTTCAATATAAATCACGAAGTATCAATAATCACTAGACAAGAAACAGATATTTTAATATTAAAAGAATACTTTAATAATCTATACAACTAACATGACTTTAGTTGGATCAATAGAAAGAACAAATGACACAGGACTTGTCGGAAAACTCGGGCAAGGTTTTCAATATGGGGAAAGAATTTACGGGAAGGCACACTATGGGGACGAAGAAATTTATAATCCTGCGAGCGAAAACGGAGTAAAAATTAACGGCGATTATTTTTTCGGCGATATGGATAATATTTGGGGAATTTATCAGCGACGGCATAACAAAGATAAAACTATTTTTGCAAGATTAAAATTTTATAATCCGAAAAATCCGCAAACAATTCCGCAACAAGCAAACAGAAATAAATTTACGGCGGGTATGGTAGCTTGGGCGAACTTGACAAGCGAACAAAAGGCGGTATATAATGGAAGGGCGAAAAAAATACATTTACACGGGGTAAATTTATTTTTACGAGAATATCTCAATTCTAATTAAAAAGTCGTTCGGGATATATTATAAATCTTAAGTAAAAAAAACTATGGCTAAAGTAACTGGGCCGTTGTTCTCTATGAGTGCAAGCGGTAAACTAGGCGACGCTGTTGTTTATGGAGCTTGGAAAGGTGTAAACACTGTTAGACAGTGGTTAAAACCAGCCAATCCTCAAACAGCTAGTCAAGGAGATACTAGAATTGCTATGGGTGGAACTGGTCGTGGAGTAGGTAAAATGGTTGCCGAATCTTCATACCACCAACAACTTATTGATTTAGCTTTAATTCCGGGCGGACAAACAAAGCAATCCTATATGGTAAAATATATCATTGATAATTTTATTTCAACTGGGACTTTGTATGCAGCCGAATTAGCAGCTTTGACTGGCCACACCGCTTATGCGGACTGGGGAACATCAGCTACTTCTTTGGGAATTTTAGAGTTTGATCTTTCATATGCGACATACGCTCCATATGATAAGGCGTTGGGTATCTACTTGTTAGGAAAAGCAGCGATTGCTCTTTCTTTCGTAGGTTCACCTTATTCAATTGCGTTGGCGTCTTGGACAGCAACACAAATTGATGCTCTACAAAGTGATTTACAAGGTTAAACCTTGAAGTAATTTGAAATAATTACAAAAAAAAAACCGGACGGCTACGCCGTGCGGTTTTTTTTTATCCACAATTTTGATTGATTTTTTTTAAAAACAAAGTTAAAATATAAGTATAAATTGATAATTTCGGTTAAATCTTTCGCGGGGATTTTAAAAGTAATGCTCCCCGACCCCGCGAAGGTCGGGGAGTATTATTTTTAAAATCATGAAATTAGAAACGAGAATGTATAAAATAACAGGACGCAAACAGAAAAAAAGGATCGCGAAGTTTCGCAATTTAAAGGTCGGAATTTGGGGGTGGTTAAAAATGTATTTTAATTTAAAATAATATGGTAAGAAAAATAAAATTTTCGGTAGATAATGTTAGTAATTTATCGAATATTGTGCCGTTAATTGAAAGAGAAACAAATACTCTTGATGTAAACGCGATTGAAAGTTTAGAAATGATAAGAGTAGAAAATGGTAAATTTATTATTATTGTAGAAATAGAAGATGTTTTAAATAGATAATAATAATATGAAAAATAGTCAAATTTATTTTCTATGTTTTATTTATTGCGCGACAAATTACGAATATATGATCGCTTTTATATGTTTATGGTTTTTTATTATTGCTATAATTTCAGATTTTGGAAAATAAAAAAAATATGATAAAATAAAGAAAGAAGTTTAGCAAAACTAAAAATTGTTAGTTTTTTATCAAAGTTAAAAAAAGGGGGGGCAAAATGGGACTTACAGGCAAGGAAATTTTGAAAGAGGAAGCATTGATCGTAAATAATTCTTTATATACTGCAAGGCTGAAAATTGAGTTATTAACGATAAAAGTATATCCGGAAGATATTGGACTATTAAACCGGCTTATAGACTCATTGACTAGAAGTATTCAAGATGTAAAGAGAAATTGTATTGACGAAAGATAAAAAACGGGGGGGAGAAAAAAACCCCCCTTTAATTTAAAAGCAAGATTATTAAATAATTTTAATTAAAAAAATGGGATTTAAA
>Ga0208647_1000440_pt1 | contig 11909 bp, 10 predicted proteins | sample AntAceMetag02UKA_FD_184765 | JGI IMG/M metagenome (GOLD analysis project Ga0208647, IMG submission 184765) | Saline lake microbial communities from Ace Lake, Antarctica - Antarctic Ace Lake Metagenome 02UKA (SPAdes) (version 2) | ecosystem: Environmental > Aquatic > Non-marine Saline and... | reverse complement strand
AAGAGGAGTCTCCTCTCTTTTTTGCTCACTTAGCGTAACACTAATTTGTCCTAATTCAGTATCTTTTCCAGTTGTCACGACTATTCCCTTGCCTTCTCCTCGAGAGATAAGAGTGCCTTGATAAACCATATTTTTTCTTTCTGCCAAAATAGTATTCCCTTTAACAATCTGCGTGTCCTTATCTACTGGCATTGATTCTCCAGTAAGTGCCGCTTCATCAGTTGCTAGATTCTTCGCATACCCAAGTCGCATGTCAGCGGCGACTCTGTCTCCTTGTTTTAAAAAAACTATGTCACCCGGGACTAATTTTTTGGCAAGAATAATTTTTTCTTCACCTTCACGCACAACATGAACTTCTAAGGCAAGACTGCTTTCAAGTGAACTCAATATCTTCTCTGCTTTTCTTTCTTGAAAAAAACCAAAAAGAATATTCAAAAGTATTGCAATAGTTATGATATAACTATCCGTTCTCTCTCCTGCAAGAAATGATACTTCCGCAGCAAAAATTAAAAAAACAATAAAAACACTACGAAACTGGGTAAAAAAAAGCCTTAAGCCAACAAAACTCTTTTTTTTAACTATTTCGTTTAATCCATGTTTCTCAAGATAAGCTTTCGCTTTCTCTAAACTAATCCCCTCGTCAGAGCTTTTGAGTTTTTTAATAACTTGATTGAAAGAAAATTCGTGCCAAGCATTAATCATAATATTATTACATTCCTACTAATAATCTATAAATAAATGAGACAAGTGGCAAAATAATGTATGGCGCCAAAAGAACGACAACGATTAAAACAATTATCCTGTTCTGCTCTAATTGTCTTTGCCATTTTAAATATTTAAGAGGTATAAATGCTCCCAATATTCTTGATCCATCAAGCGGAGGAATTGGCAAAAGATTAAATACTGCAAGAACAATATTTATCAAGACAACTATGCTAAAAAAATTCGCTAGAGAAATTAATTGAATGCTTGTCTGGGGTAGGTATCTTAAAGTTACTCCAAAAATAGTTGCTAAAATTAAATTTGAAGCAGGGCCAGCTAATGCAATTTTTGCTTCACCATACTTTTGATCTCTAACATTATAGAGATTTATTGGCACAGGTTTAGCCCAACCAAAGACAAAACTACCATTAGTGGTTATCCACAATAGAAGAGGCACAAAAAAAGAACCGACTGGATCAAGGTGCTTCATTGGATTTAGGCTCAACCTACCCATTGTCTTCGCAGTTGGATCGCCAAGACGATTCGCCATCGCTCCATGAGAAACTTCATGAATAACAGCAGAAATAATCAAAACGATTAATCGAAATATAATAGAATTTGCATCCATGGAATTAGAAATTACTTATATTAACTAAAGTTACTTCCTTTATAACGCTCAAAGATTGCTTTTTTTGAATTTTTTAGCTAAAATGATGGAAATTACAAAAAAGCCCTCTATATCAATAATACAATAATAAGTTAAATGACTCAAATATGAAATGTGAAATTTGCGGAAAAACATCTATTATGTGTGGTCTTACAAAAAAACTAAGAGGAAGAATTAACCCGACTGGAAAAAGATGGAGACGTGCCAATATTCAAAACGTCACCGTTGACGGCAAAAAGGTAAAAGCTTGCACTCGCTGTATTAGAACTTTAAACAAAAAAGGCAAAGCTTAAACTTACTATTAAAAGAACCTTTTTTTGAAGGTTCTTTTATTTTTTTAAAAATTTCAAAAAAATGATTTGAAATATATGTATTATAAATAAAATTCATTCAGAATACTTGATTTCTGAACTATCTTATGGTATAATGTATAATAGGAGAATATTTATTCTGAATATTCGACAAGGAGACTTGAATGATTGAAATCATGAGTGGAAGCTTTGTTCTGGTTAGTCGCAGCGGTGGTCACTATATCACAATTGCTGAAAGAGAGTTACGACTCCCAAAGCATGAAGGTGAATTCACGGTCTACTGTAAGGGCCATTCAACATTCCCTATAGAGGGCGAGTGGCAAACCGAACCTCGACACAAAATGGATCCACATATTCACATTATTTTTCCAGGAGAAAACTGGAGTCCACCAACCGAAGTCATTGATTGGTTGATAAAGACGATCGAAGCAGAAATAAGAATAGTCGAAGCCGCGATGAGTTAATCGCAAGACCCAAGACTCACACGAAGTAGTGTGAGTCTTTTTTTTGTAAAATTTAATGGCTCAATAAATATTAGTTGTTAAGTTTATTCGCTATATTATAGTCTCAATCTCTTTGTGCTTTTATCATGTCAAAGAAAAATTGTGAACTTTTGTAGTGCTATTATTTATTCCTTCATAGTAACCTTCATAACGAGAGGAATACCCTTCTCTTCTAAAAGCTTCTTGATTTCGTCTGGAACTTCGTCAATATTTTTCACCACCACCTCTTTGACATCTTCAAGAGACACTCCTCCAGGTATTAAGGCTTCAATATATTCGAGTGCTCCTTCCATATCATCCATTGGATTATTTCTGCCAGGAAAAACGTAGTTATCACTTTCTGGACTATAGCGATGCAAATTGAATAGAGCCTTATCAATACTAGCATGTCTAGCTAAAATCCTTCTATCTTCTACTCCCCTGTCATTATATTTTTTTATCTCAATAGGCCTGATGAGATGATTATCGTTCATTGAGTCACCTTCAACAAAAATCGACCTATCATAAACATCGTCATTTAAAACAACCATGTACTCTCCGTACTGGACTGGAGCACCATATTCATCTCGACTATTTTCGCTCCCCAAGGAAGCTGATATTGGGTTTTTTCCAGATACGCCTAATTTTTTTTCGGCTCTTTCTCTTTTGCTGAGATAACTTATACCAGTGCTATCCAATGGTCCACCCCTGGCCTTCTTTTTTTGCTCTTCTCTGTCAAACTCCCAGATAGACTTTAACCTTCCCTCTGTTAAAAGACCCTTGAGACCATCCTCTTTTCTTCCAATATTAATGAATCTTGTTTTTTCTACTTTTACTAACTCTCTTTTCATCTGTGACAAAACCTTCTCTGTATCCCATCCTCTTTTTTTGTGAAAATGACGAACGAAAAGCGCGACAGATTCTTCTATGTTATCAAAAGATTTAACGTCTAGATGCCTTGTGTCGCTATCTGAGCTCATCACCTCGGCCTTAAAATCCTCTTTACCTTTCTCGCCTAAGCCAAACTCATTTGCAATTTCATTGTTAAAAAAATCACGCCACTCAAGTTCTGTTGATTCACTTTCTCTAAGAATATCTATGTTAGAAAATGCTTCCTGTACTCTCTCTAGCAAAAGATCAATATTCTCTTCTTTTAATTCTTTATAAATTTTCTTTGTGTTCTCCTCTGTGTGTGAAATTGATTTTTCAAACGTTTCAACCTTTTTTTTATATCGTTCACTTGCCGCCTTATATCTCTCAACTATGAGATTTAATTCAGCATCTTTAAAAAGTGGGGCATTAAGCGAATTATCTTTAAAGTATTCTTCCAGTTGTTTAAATCGCCTATCAATATCGTACTCATGATTTCTTTTTCTTTTCTTTCCTCCAAACCCTGCAAATGAATTCTTTATTTCCTCAACTTTTGTCAAAATATCTCCCTCGACTTGGTTAAGATTTTGTTTTTCCTCGTCCATATCCATTTGATTACGTTCTTCAATCTCTTTTCTTTTTTTCATGCTCTGAATACTGTTTTCAATTCTTCCTTCTGTCAGCTTCAATCTTTCTTTTACAAAGATTATTTCTTGTCGAGTATGTGAGAATGAAAATCTTTTGCTAACAGTTTCAAAGAACAGCTCTTTAACTGCTTGTTTGTCAAAGCTATCCTTGTTTAAAAATACCTCCAGTCCTTCAAGAGGTCCCGCAAATTCTTTAATTCTATCTAAAAACTGCTCCAGTTTTTCTACCGTTGGCTCACCCTCATAAAGTTCTGTTAGAATTCCTTCAATCTCTTTTAACAAGTCTGCCGCTTCTCTAATTTCAACAAAAAAACCAGAACGAATCTCTATTCTTTCTTTTTTCTCTTCTGCGTTTCCTTCATGCTTCTCTTCTTCTGTCTCAACAAGACCTTCTGTCTCTGTTCTCGGTTCTTGCTCTTCGGGTTTTAAAGTATTAATCTCAGGATCTAGATTTATTCTATTTTTTTCAATATTTTCCATATGTTTTAATTATAACAAAAAACCGATAAAAAGTTAAAGTTGATATTAAATTTATAACTATTGAGTTAAATGTTATAATATGAATGTATTCGTTATTTTAAAATATGATTAATGTTTGGCTATATACAATAGGTAGCGTTTTAATTGTCAGCTTCTTGGCTTTTTTTGGAATTTTCTTTTTAGCATTGAAGGAAAAAACTTTAAAAAAACTTCTTCTTTTGTTAGTAAGTTTTTCGGCAGGTGCTCTTTTTGGTGGTGCCTTCTTTCATCTCTTGCCTGAGATTGTAAGCAAAAATGGCTTCACTCCCCAAGTTTCTGTTTATATATTAACTGGCATAATTTTTTCTTTTTTTATTGAAAAGATTGTTCATTGGCGTCATTGTCATTTACCGGTAAATAAAAAACACATTCATCCTGTTTCTATCATGAGTCTTACAGGTGACGCTGTTCATAATTTTATTGATGGAATTGTTATCGCCGGAGCATACCTAATAAATATTCCCTTAGGTATAGCCACAACTTTTGCTGTCATTCTTCATGAGATACCTCAGGAGATTGGAGATTTTGGAGTTCTTCTTTACGGAGGTTTTTCGAAGAAAAAAGCCCTACTTTTTAATTTTCTAACAGCATTAACTGCTATATTGGGTGCCTTAATTGCCCTTCTATTGAGTCGATATGTGGGAGGTATCACAAACTTTATTATTCCTTTTGCAGCTGGCAATTTTATTTATATTGCAGGATCTGATCTTATCCCTGAGCTTCATAAGGAATGCAAGGCTTCAAAATCTTTGCTCGAACTTTTTATCTTTATTCTCGGTATAGGGCTAATGATGTTAATGTTATTATTTGAATAAAAATGGTAAAATGATTTTACATGAAAGACATTATTAAAAAAATTCAAGATGCTAATCTTCACGGTCGAGGTGGTGCATCTTTTCCAACCACTAAGAAGTGGGAGGCTTTTTTGAATACCGAAACAAAAGAAAAATACATTATTGTGAATGCTTCAGAGGGCGATCCTCAGATGTCAAAAGATGGCTATCTACTCAAAAATCATTTGTCCGAGGTTATTGATGGTCTCAAAATTGCCCTAGAAACTTTTCCTGAATCTATTGGATACTTTTATTTAAGAAAAGATTATTACACCAAATACAAAAAAAAGATTAAAAAATTAACTAAAGATTTGCCGGTTAAAATTTTTAAAAAAACTGGTGGATATTTGGCAGGTGAAGAAACTTCTGTTTTGGAAGCAATTGAAGGTAACCGTCCAGAACCTAGAAGCAAACCACCATACCCATCTGAATGTGGCCTATTCAATAAGCCAACTCTCATTAACAATGTCGAAACCTTTTATGTTATTTCAAAAATAGCAAAAGGAACATACAAAAATGAGAGGTTGTATTGTTTGTCGGGTGATATAAAGAATAAAGGTGTTTTTGATCTTAAAGAGGGATTAACAATTAGAGAGATATTAGAAAAAACAAAAAATCTACCAAAAGATAATAATTATTTTATTCAAATGGGAGGCACTTTAGGAGAATTTATTACCCCAAAAGAAATCGACAGACCGCTTCAAGGATTAGGCTCTATTGTTGTTTATAATAAGAAAATTACCAATCCCGTACTTTTGGCTCAAAAAATTCTTAAATTTTCTATGTATCAAAATTGTGACAAATGCACGCCTTGTAGAGAAGGAGTGTTCCGTCTTAGAGAAGAATTCTTAAAAAAAGAGCGCAATAAAAAAATTCTTAATGATATTTTTGAAGTTCTAGAAGATACTACTTTGTGCCCATTAGGCATGTTGTCTGGTCTATCAATCCAATCATTACTAAATAAAATAATCGATGTCAAAGATTAAATTTAAAATTAACAATAAAATTATTGAAGCAGAAGAGGGTAAAACTATATTAGAAGCTGCTAAAGAAAATGATATTTATGTGCCAAGTCTTTGTAATCACACTGACTTGGATATCAAGCCTAATTGTCGAGTTTGTAGTGTTGAGGTTAGGGGACAAAAAAGACTTTTAACAGCTTGTTCAACCAAGATTAAAGAAGACATGGAGGTTTTTACAAATACTCCTCGAGTAAAGAAGGCAAGAAAAACTAATCTTGAATTAATTTTTTCTCAGCATAAAGAAGAATGTTCTGATTGTGTTTGGGAGCCAAATTGCCAACTATTGGATTTGGCAAAGAAAAATAAAGTTACTATTAATCGATTTAAAGATAGAAAAGACAATTATCCTACATACAGTTTTGACGGTGTAATTGAATTTGATAGCTCAAAGTGTATTGATTGCAGAAACTGTGTTGAAGTTTGTAAGAATCAAGGAGTTAGCTATTTAGAAGTACAAAAAAGGGGTCATGAAGTAAAAATTGTTCCTACTAAAAACAAAAATATAGATTGTATCTTTTGTGGACAATGTATAATGCATTGCCCTGCAGGAGCATTTGAATCAAAAGGAGAATTTGAGACAATTGAAAATGCACTAAAACAAAAGGGTAAAATTACCGTTGTCCAATTTGCCCCATCAATTAGAACAAGCTTAGGTGAAGAATTTCGCATGGACTATGGAAAAGTTGTCACCGGAAAATTAGTTGCTTCTCTTAAAAAACTTGGTTTTGATTATGTACTAGACACATCAACTGGCGCAGACTTTACAACAACGGAAGAATCAAATGAGATTGTAGAACATATTAAAGAAAAGAAAGGGTTACCACTCTTAACATCTTGCTGTCCTTCGTGGGTAAGGTATGTTGAATTCTACTACCCAGAACTCATATCCCATTTAACCACTGCTCGGTCTCCTCAGGAAATGTTAGGTGGTATCGTTAAAACTTATTGGGCAAAACAAAAAGGTATTGATCCTAAGAAAATTTATATGGTATCGATTATGCCCTGTACTTCAAAAAAATACGAAATTGATCGTTCAGAGCTAAAGGTTTCTGGAATGCCTTCTGTTGACTGTGTATTAACAACAAGAGAATTTGCGCGGCTTCTTAAGATGAAAAGATTAAATTTTACAAAATTGAAGCCTGCCCCTCTTGATAATTTGATTGGTGAACCAACTGGCGCAGGAGTTATCTATGGTGCCAGTGGAGGTGTTGTGGAATCAGCTTTTAGAACTACGTACGAAAAATTAACTGGCAAAAAGTTAGAGAAGCTTGAATTTAAAGAAGTACGTGGTATGGGTGGAATAAAAGAAGCTAAAGTTGTCATAGGCAATGACTCTCATAAGGTTGCTGTTATTAATGGGTTAGGAAATGCTAAAAAGTTTTTTGATAATTTGAAAAAGCATCCAGAGAAAAATGACTATACCTGCATTGAAGTTATGGCATGTCCTGGTGGCTGTATCGGTGGTGGTGGTCAACCATTGCCAGCCGACGAGAGTATCCGTCTCGCACGAGCCAATGGACTCTATAAAATAGATAAAAATACAGAAATTAGACGAGCTCACGAGAATCCAATTGTGAAAAAAGTTTATTCTGAATTTTTTGACAAAAACCCAAAGGCTCGACAAGAAATTCTTCACACATCTTATCACAGACAAAAAAGAGGAAAAGTAAAGATTATTTAAATTATTAATTAGTTGCTATTTATTCATGAAGATATTTAAGCCTCATAAAACTGAAGAAAGAACCCTGGAACTGTTTCTGGGATTACCACTAGAGACAGCTAAGGCACTCAGCGTTAAATCTGTTGCATTTTTAGGACTATTGACTATCGCAACAGTTGCACCACTACTTGTCCAATCTCAAGCAATTACAGGTCCTCTTATCAATGCTACTCTTTTTATTGCTACGGCGTTTTTGGGAATAGAAGCAGCGATCATGATTGGACTTATCCCAAGTGTTATTGCTCTTAGCTTCGGACTCTTGCCTGCCATATTAGCTCCCATGATTCCATTTATAATGATCTCAAATGCTTTGTTAGTAATTGTCTTTGGTCTGGTGCAAAAGAAAAATTATTGGCTAGGAGTTATTTCAGCAAGTTTACTTAAATTTATTTTTCTTTTTTCAACTAGTTCAATCGTAATCGCTCTTCTTACGAAAAAAGAAATTGCCACTAAAGTAGCAGGAATAATGTCATGGTCACAATTAGTTACTGCTCTTGCTGGAGGGACTATCGCCTGGCTAGTAATCAGAACAATCAAAAAGTAGCTTTTTTATATATACAAAAAATCCGTCTTAACGACGGATTTTTTATTAGACTTTAACTGGGAAAGTTTGGAAATAATTCCAACTCTTCTAAGGATTTTTTGAACTAGAAAATTTAGTGTCCACTCAATCATCTATAAATAGACGACATATAGTCCTAACATCAGACATACTATGCCATGACCACACACACAGATCGCACACATAGTTGGGAGGGACCTGTTCGCCGTAAGCGAACCTGTCCACCCAAGCATAGCGTGAACGGGGGTTTCTTTCATCCACTTCCACGGAAATGGACCTGTCAGAATCCCAATAAGTAGGTATAGATCAAAATCCAAAGAATATCCTCAGTCAAAGCCATGTTATTATTATACTATAAAAAAACTAAAGTCTAAAATGGAAAAAACTGGAATAATTGTACTACTAATTAAAAAAACGCTTTTCAGCGCATAATTTTTTGCTTCCTTCGTTCTCGGGTTTTACCTTTTATAAACTATAGCTAATTTTCTTTTGGTTGAAGACGCTGCCCAAGCCAAAAACATTAAAAGAGAAATAACCGTTATCAAGGAAAAAACTAAAAGTGTTTCGAGCCTTTCTGGATTTAAAATATATTCACTTGGTCTCATAATTAATTTTAACGAAAAACATCCTCAATCTTGTGACAAAAAGACAACTTTATTTTTGACTTAACCTCATTTTAATTCTCTAACAAAAAACAGTCAAGGAGACTTATCCACATTGTTATGGGAGAATCTAATACTTGACTGTCTCTATGTATTGTATTTATTAAAATATTTATTTCCTAAAGCTCATCATCTCCGTAAACAAATGTCTTGTCAATCTTGTCATAGTCAAACAAGTCATCTGTTTGAAATAACACCTCAATCTCCTTTTCAGCATTTTCTGGACTATCTGATGCATGAACAATATTACATTGACCACTCATAGAGAAGTCTCCACGAATCGTTCCAGCATCAGCCTCTCTTCCCTTAGTAGCTCCGGTAATTAACCTTACTGCAGAAACTGCCTCAAGTCCCTCAAGAACCATAAGTACGACTGGCGCACTCTTCATAAAACTTTTTAAGCTATTAAAGAATGGCTTATTTTTATGGTGAGAATAATGTTTATCAAGTAAAAGATCGTCAAGGCTAATCATTCGAAGACCAATAATCTTAAGACCCTTTCTTTCAAATCTTTGGATAATATCTCCTAACAGATTTCTTTGGAGAGCGTCAGGCTTAACAATAATAAGAGTTCTCTCATGTTTTTGTGCCATAGTAATAATTAACAAGTATTATGAGATAATACCAAATAAATCAATATATTTCAATCTTCAACCCAGACCTTTCTTCCGTCTGTCAGAACTTCAATGTCTCCTTCCTGGTCTGTTCTCAGAGTTAAAACATCTCCAAGTCTACTAAAAACGTCTGGATGCGGGTGACCATAAGAGTTTTCACCAACAGAGATAATAGCAATGTCTGGATCAACTTTCATTAAAAAAAGTGAGTGAGTTGAGTATCGAGATCCATGATGCCCTATTTTTAATAAATCAGCAGAAAGATCTATTCCAGAATTAAGCAATTTTGCTTCCAAAGAAAAACCAGCGTCTCCTGGAAAAAGTGCCTCAAAGTTCCCAAAAACAAGTTTTGAAATAACTGAATACTCGTTATACTTCTCAGTTTCTAGGTCTTTTAGGGAGTTATCTGGATAAAGAATAAAAAGTTTTGCTCCATTTCCAAGCTCAATAGCTTGTCCTTGTTTTGTAATTGTCATCTCTAATTGATTTTCTTTTAACAATCTTACCAATAACTCATAAGATTCATTTTCTTTTTTAAGCCCTGAATAAAAAAAGTTTTCTACTTCATAAGCTTCTAAAACTTTTAAGATGCCACCTAGGTGATCAAAATCGGGATGAGTTAGAAGAATAGCTTCAATTGTTCTGTCGTAAAAGGGAAGATTTTCTCCCAATCTCTTTAAAATGTGCTCACCATCTCCACCATCAATTAATAGCTGATTTCCCATAGAATCATCGATCAGAATGCTATCGCCCTGCCCTATATCTAAAAATGTAATTTTCAGAAAACCATTTCCATCATTTCCATAAAAAACACTCTGCCAAATAAAAAAATTAAGAATTAAAAAAATGATAGAAAAAATGATTTTAGATAATATCTTTTTCATTTATAAATTTCACAACTTTTTTTTAGCGCCAAACTTTCCACAGCGCAAGAGGAGTTAAGTGTTTCTTGTAATGTCTTCTCCACCAAATGATTACTAAAAATAAAGATATATAATAAACAACAAATAGCACTATCGAAATATTATTACTAATCTCTATGGCTGACCAGCTAAGACTGCCTGTCCAATAAATAAAATTAAGAATTGCCTTTAATAGCGGCTGAAGAATTAAAGTCAATATATATGGATTTATAAAAATTGACAGCAATGCCCACAAAAATCCAAGGCCTAATGAAAAAGGAAGAATGAGTAAAATAAAAAAGTTTACTATAGGGGCTACCAGAGAAAAGGTTCCAAAATTATAAACAATAATTGGCAAAGTAAAAATTTGAGCAGCAAGCGTAACTGTTAAAACATCAGATAAAATTTGCACCAATTTAAGTTTCTTATTAAACAGGTAATCGAAAAAAGGCTTCAAAAGAAAAATTCCTAAAACTGCTAAAAATGACATTTGAAATCCAACATCATATCTTAATAACAATGGATTATAAAGAAGCATTAAAAATGCTCCGTAAGTAATAATTCTTTCTCCTTGAAAAATTTTACCTAAAGATAATGAGGTAAACATTAAGGAAGCCATAAAGACGGCCCGCATCAATGACGCTTTAAATCCAATAAAAACAGCAAAGAAAATAAGAATAATAATCGTTATTGTGCTAGCTTGTTTCCTCCAAAGACCAATCGCTAGTAAGCCACCCAAAATAAACATTGATAAAACAGATAGATGAAGTCCAGAGATTGCTACGACATGAGATGTTCCAGAACGCGAAAGATTCTCTCTGAATTCTTCATTAATTAACCCACCATCTCCTAAAATAATTGATTTTAGAAAAATAGCCTCCCTTTCAGAAAAATTTCTTGTAATCTGTTTACGTATTTTTGATTTTGTACTATGGATAAAACTAACAAAAGTTCCCAAAGATTCTTCTATAAGATCTGTCTCAGGAAAACGCATTTGATAATAAATATCATCTTTTGCTAAATAACCCTGATAATCAAAATCATCTATTTTTGAAGGAATTTCTAACATTCCCTTTGCCCTCAGAATATCTCCATATTTATAATTCGCATCCCTATCTGTCATTAGCAAAATCTTGTCGTCTCCTGTTTTGATAACATACCTAGAATACTTTTCTCTTATTTCTTTCTCTGAAATTACTTGAGCCCTAAGCTCAGTTTCTTTTGATAATTCTCTACCATAAAGCTCATTTAGTTCCTCTGTCCTAATCTCTGCCCATCCACTACCCAAACTAACCGCTAATAGAAAAAATCCTACCAATAAAAACAAAGCTTTCTTTTTAAAAAGATATATTAAAAGTAATAATATTGATGCTCCACCAATAATAAGCATCCACAA
>Ga0208647_1000439_pt1 | contig 12080 bp, 19 predicted proteins | sample AntAceMetag02UKA_FD_184765 | JGI IMG/M metagenome (GOLD analysis project Ga0208647, IMG submission 184765) | Saline lake microbial communities from Ace Lake, Antarctica - Antarctic Ace Lake Metagenome 02UKA (SPAdes) (version 2) | ecosystem: Environmental > Aquatic > Non-marine Saline and... | reverse complement strand
GGGAAATGAGCAAAAGGGGAGGTACTCATAGGTTCGAACAGCCAGATTGGATCGGGATTTGAACGGTAAGTCGGGAATGTCGGGAATAAGTCGGAATAAGCCAAAAATCGGTTAAAATCGCGGACTACCGTCCGAATGGAGCATATAGGACCAAACTTGATATCCGTTTGGATTCACTGTAGTATTCAGTATCACAAAACGCACGAGGGAGGTTTTACCATGGCAAAGATAGGACAGATCAAGGTTGGAGTAGATGTACAGGTCAACGTGACCTACAAGAACGGAGGAATGCCCATTCATTCGTACCCAACGGACGGCCAGGTGTCATTGAGGCGTATTCTCGAAAAGCATATCGGCTGGGCTGGCAAGAACGACACTGACAAGCAGACGTTCTCGGTGATTATATCAACGACGCCGAGCGGGGCATACATTGTCCCTCTGGTTTGGGGCCCAGCAGACGGGTGGGGCTTCGGTACTCTTCAGCACATCTCGTATGCCGTGATCCAGAAACTGCCTACCACGCATATAGCTGACTGCGACGACACAATCCTCTCGATCCTCGAAGGGATGGACGGCAATGCTACTGTAGCCGCTGTAGCCGTGGGTTTTGCGGTGTGGATCAAGTTGGCGAAGGACGATGGTAAACGCGCTCTGCTAAGCGAGTTGCTCGACGAATTCATCGAAGACTGGAAGCATGGTGATTTCCAACTTGAAGGGCAGCTGCAAGTAGCTGCTGAGGTTGCTCTTGCGGAGGTAAACGCGTACGAGCTTGATCAGGATATGAAAGAGCTTGGTGGATCAAGTTGGCCGCTGATACCCATTGGCAGAGACTTTAGCGACTTTAGTATGCCGAAGGCCGTGACTGTTAAAGAAGGTGATAAAGTCACCGTAAGCATCAATGTAGCATGAAGCACTTCCTCGTAGCACCTCCTCACCTCTAGGAAGCAACGGGTTGGCCAAGTGGCTGGCCCGTCTTCCTTTTGGAAATCGTGTAGTATTGTATATCACAGAGAAAGGCGGTGAAGGCAATGCAAAGACGAGTACTGTTCCTAACGAAGAAGAGCCATGCCGCTCAGCGTAATCGAGTTTCTGTCCTGAGCGAAGCCATGCACGAACGTCGATGGCAGTGCACCTCACGAGAGGAACCTATGTTCCCTAGCTATGACATCATCTGGGTTATGGACCCTTCGCTGATTCATGGTATTGGCAACACGAAGTGCAGGTTGCTCGTATGGGACCGTAATGCTTGTCATGACGATTCTCCGCTGCTAGACGAAATTGCTATGGTCACTGTTGACGAGACTGGTGTCTCTACGAACCATACGCATATCACCGACGACGAGCTACACCGCATGGTTGCGCTAGAGCTCGCAGAAGAAGTATCGGATGTACTGGGAGGCTTAGAGTGAATAGATTCAAGGAAGTAAATAAAGAAGCAGCAACCGATTTGCTTTACCTTGTAGAATCAGTCATGCGTATCATCGCGTACCCGTTTTCCTTAGTGAAGACGGTTCTCATGCTCGGCGTGCTTGGCGTTGGATTTATCAACTCCGTGTTCAATGGGGTAGCAGACGCATGTGAGAACTTGACTAAAGGCGGTTAATGCTGTAGACTATTCGTGGAGGTGGGAAATGAGAGAGTTCTGTAATAGAGATGCTGTAACGAATTATCTTCCAGTGTTTCTCGACGTACTTGAGAAACAGTTCACCGGGTGTGGCGACAAGTACGCCTACTCAGATGTTGCTGAATGGACGGATGTTCTGTGCGCCAGCACACCGACATGGGTTGAGGAGACCATCAAGAAGTATGCTGGCCGATACAAACAGTATGGGCAAGGGAAAGACCTTGTCAAGATGGCTACGTACGCCTTTATTCTGGCGATCAAACACGGCGCAATCATAGGCATGGACAGTGTTTCAGGCGACGACCCCCTGTACTGCACAACCGTGCCAGTAAAGGCTATGCACTGGCCCCAGTTCAGGGGCGTGGTGGAAAAAGTCGCAGAATGCCTGATCACCAATCGTAAGCAGTACGACATTCCTTTCGCCATGTCTGGGTTCGATGTAACCAGACAATTCGATGATCTGAGCAATTTGACCCAAATCATCATCCAGGTGATGAATTTTGAGTACGCTGACAAATGGCGCAAAAGAGAGCTCATGCCTGTCGTAGCGTTCTTGTGTTTTGTTCAGTGGATTCAGGACGGACACCACGATGTAGACAAGATTGATGACGACGACCCGAGGGACACCAAGGGCATCAAGACAGAAGTGGAGGAATAGAGATGGCCCAGAAGACTATTTTCTACCCGCCGGTATTGAACTGGAACTTCATGTTCCAGAGGCCGCAACAAATCATGCGCCAGTTCGCCAAACTTGGCTGGCGGGCGATCTACTGTAACCCCAGTCCTGACCCAGGCGGTAACAACAAGATCGTCGAGGTCGAGCCCAACCTGTTCGTCTGTGACACACCTGAACTGGCCATATCTCTCTGTAAGGGCAAGGTTGACGTTCTCTACCAGACTTGGGGCAAACAACACCACTACGCCGGTCTGCTCGATGCGGATGTGGTCTGGTACGACTGTGTTGACAAGTTTAGCCAGTGGGAGAAATTCGAACAGCCAATGCTCGATACTGCTGACGTTGTTACAGCAACCGCCCAGCCCCTCGTAGATAAGCTGGTATGGAACTTCAACGGTCCTGTCCATCTTCTCCGAAATGCAGCATCTACGGAACTGTGCGAGACTGGCGTAATCAACATGCCTGAGATGGACAAGCTGCAACACCCCATCGTTGGATTCATCGGATACGTTGGCCCATGGGTTGACACCGTGCTGCTGGAAGAGATCGCAAAGGATGTAGGGCTGGTCATTGCAGGTCCTGTTACCAATCGTGGCCAAGTGCCTTCAGCAACCTGGCTCGGAGAGATTGCGTTTGACCGATTGGCTGGTGTGTACCAACAGATCGATGTCGGTATCTGCCCATTCAGGTTCCAAGAAGTAGCAATCTACGCTTGCCCGATCAAGCTGTATGAGTACGCATCGATGGGAGTCCCAGTCGTAGCAACCCCTATTCCAGAGGCTTGCTACCTTGGGGACCGAGATGTGCTCACGGTGGCCGAACCAAATCGTTTCAATGCCGTAGTTAAGGCCGAACTTGCCAAGGTGGGAACCGAACAAGCCCGAGATGAGCGCGTAGCCCGCGAGAAGTTCGCCATGCACAACACCTGGGGGCACAGGGTTCAGGAGATCCTTCCGATCCTTGAGGCTAAAGCGAAGGAACTGGGGGTATAATGAAGACCACTACACTACTGATTGCTACCGCTCACGCTTCCGCTCAGCTAGAGTTGTTTCTAGCTGGACTTCCGTGGTGGAGAAACCTAAACCATATCGATAACGTGGTTCTGGTTGTGAATAATTCCAACGGGAACAATGCGACCGACAAGGTTCTACGCCTGGCAGGTGAGACTCGTGATTCCGGTCTCTGTGATGTCTTCGTCTACTACGGAGATAGAGGGCCAGGAAACGGCCTAGGACAGGCGATAGCTCATGCTTGTGCCAAATATCCAGCCGACCGCTACGTGAAGGTGGATGACGACACTTACCCGATCACCACCGACTGGGTTGACACCCTGGTAGACAGCGCCTTAACCAGGACTGAAGACCTTGCCACAGCTATCGTGAACGTCAACTCAATCGGCTCTAAGCCATTCATTAAGGGTCTTGGGCTCGAATGGACATGGCCTTCTGACCGAATCGATTACAAAGACATCGGTCACCAGAAAGCCGTATGGGATCTGACTCTCAATTACTGGGACCGGGTTGTTGGTTGGCCCGTGTGTGCTCTCCCAGATGTCAGAACAAGATCGATTCATGACCTGTATCTGATCTCCGCAAACGCCTATACGTTTACGGACGAGTGGTTCAATAGACGGACTCTCGAATCTTGGAGCGTCCTTGGAGAGGATGAACGTGTTCTCAACTCGATTGTAGAGGGAGACAGCGGCAATATCGTCTTCGATCAGTCGGCTTTGCTGCTTCAGTGGGGCTACACTCCTGCTCTTGGTGTGCTTGCTCCTATGTGGGACGACTTCAAAGAACGAATGATGCAACATTGGATGGGATAATGAAACTACAATTCCTGTTTCAACCGCTAGGCCACGCAGAACGGTCGGCGTACAACGAGATATACCACCGGCACGTAGAGACAATAGTTGAGAACCTTCCTAAGGATTGGGAGATCATATTCAATCCAGAGCCACAAAAGGGTTTCTTGACAGTATCCCTTCACGTCGGGATAAAGGGCGACATCTTTATGTCGCACGGTCTCGCCGACAAGAACTGGCGAAACGCAGACGTAATGGGCGAATTTGGAGATGTGTGCGTGTCTGGAAGGGCTATGAGACACAAACTGTTGTTTCAAGGAATGGACCCAAAGAAACTACACACAATTGGATACCCTTTCCTCGACAAGACGTTCGAGGCGAAGGCCGCTGGTAGGTTCCAAGAGCTAGGAAACCTGATCGCTTGGTGTCCTACTCACCATCATTCACCAAGCACTGGACCTCATCTTGGCCCAAGGATCGAACCGAAACTTGAGAACAACATGTTCGATGAACCCTGGAAGTTCGTATCAGCAATCCATCCGTATCATCTGGCGAGCAAGAAGACGACACAAGAGCTCATCTGTCAATCATCTGTAGTCATCGGTGATACAGGCAGTTCTGTGTACGAAGCGTGGGCTCTAGGAAAGCCTGTCGTGTTCGCCCCCTTTGCACTCAAGATAGGCGGGGAGGCTGTAACAAACATCGTACAGCGATGGAAGGGATCGCTGGAAGCACAAATCTACTTCAATGGTGTTGGTCGTCACGCAGACGATCTATACGGAGTGGAATGGCTCTGTCATCATGCCATGGAGAATGGCATCACTGGCGAAGAGGTAGCTTTTATTGACCGTGTATTCCAGCCTGAGTTGAGAGGATGCTCTGGAGAGTACGCTGCTGATATATTCGTCCAGATAGCCAGAAGGAGGGGTATGTATGCCTAATAAGGTAATGCTGATCGGTGCTGGTAGCGGAATCGGTCAAGCCGTCGCAAAAGACCTCGACGAGCAAGGCTGGCTTGTGTATGGCACATACAGATCTGACTCAAGCGCGTTCCGTGGCGAACATACCATGGGCATCGCTGGTGATATGACCTTTGATGTTAGAGATCGTAGGGCCATCGGTGATCACATGCGCACACTCGCACCGCTGGACTCTGTTATCTGGTGCGTTGGTGCGGTAGAGCCCAAACCGCTTATCGACACCGATACAGACGAAGCCCGTGAGGGGATGGAGGTAAACTATCTGGCTGCCCACGAGATGATCAAGGTTGCCCTAGAACTGGCCGTACCAAAGGTGGTAGTGCTGACATCGTCCGCTGGTTTGACTGCAAGACCTGGCTGGACTACGTATTCCGCTGCAAAGGCCGCTCTCTGCAATCTGGTTGAATCAGTAGCCCCAGAGTTCGACTACTACGGAGGAAAGGTCTTCAACATTGCTCCAGGCCGGTGCGCTACCGCATTACGAGCTAGACTAGCCCCGACAGAAGATCCAAACTCAATCATGCAGCCATTGGAGGTCGCCAAGGTTATTAGTTTTTGCCTGTCTGACTATGGTGACGTTTTGGCAACATATCCTATAAGGGTTCATGGAGGTGCGTACTAATGCACATTATGGCTATCCCGTGCAGAGGCATGGGGGAAAGAATGAGGTCAATCCAACCGGACGGAAACAAGCTGGCTATCGATGTCGCTGGGGTGTCTGCACTACAGAGACACCTCAAGTTCGCAAGCTTCTGGCACTTCGATGATGTTGTGGTCTCCACTCTGCCTGAGTTTGGCGGCTGGGTTCGTGATGAAGGGAAAGGCATGGTGTTGGTTGAAGACTCGTGGCCAGTTCAAGATGTCGATGGTCCTGCATTGTCGATGAGGTGTTGCCTTAGCATGATTCCGACCTTGCCGGAAGAGACACTCGTCACATTCGTCTTCTCGGACACGTTTATTGATCCGATGTACCCGAATCCAGAGGTAAGCATTTGCCACCTGGATGAAGGGACGCATTATGATGCTATCGGCGCGGAGATGGTCGTAGGCACGGCTGTTTGCGCCTATATGAGGGATGGGCGACCGTGGATGAACGTGAACGCTGTCCCAGAAAAGCTGATCTCCCGTTTCCCCAGCAAGCCTAAGGATGAGCACCCTTCGCTCGCAACTGTAGGGGTGTTCACGCATACGTTGAGAGCGTGGCAGAATGTCCTTGCTTCTGCCGACAAAGACCCTTCCCTAGGCCTGTTCAATGGTTTTTCTCCACTGGTACACCAAGGCAGAACCAATTACGGAATGGCTCCAGTGCAAATCGACCCCTCGATGTGGTATGATATTGGCACAGAGGAGAACTATAAGAGAACGGTCGATCATTTTAAGAGGTGACCATGGCCAGTAAACCGATAGAGGTGATAAGGTCCACTACAGATGGTGAGCATTATGGCAAAGCAGGTTCAGTGCGCAACCGTTGGCATCCTGGGTCTGTGAAGTTCGAGGAAGTCCCGAACTACGAGTTCGAGGCAGAAATGCGCGTCAACGGCCACGATGGCGGCGGACGCTCGGCAACCATATTCATTATGTCAACGATGGATGGTCGGCTGTTCGATATGTATTGCAGCCAATTCCAACCGTTCATCAGTGATGCAACTCTGGTGGATGGTTGGGCTGAGAATAGCGTCTGGACATTCGTCAGGTGTGGCGGCATGATTAGCCTGAAGTACGTTAGGAAGGCTAAACAAAAAGACACGAACGAAATAACATTCGGTTTCGAGGAGGGATAACCATGGAGCGGGAACCGGCGGAAAAGAAGAAGGTGTGTGGGCATAGTTACCCAGAGATGGGAACTACGGTGAAGATTGGCAAGAAAGTGTATTCTGTCAGTAAGTGGTACAACAGAGGCAGAATAATGCTTACGCCTGAGGGAGGCAAGAAATGAGGTTGCTAGTTATTCCTGCGTACAACGCAGGTGAGTTGTTGTTCAAAGAGATCGCCGGGAAGACGGTTCTTGACCGTCTGATGTTCCAAGCGAAAGCATGGATGTTTCCTGAGATCGTAATCGCAGTGCCAGAGCAATATGCCGACATGGTGAGAGAAACCGTCGGCGAAGATGCGTTTATCGTGTCTTCAGAGGCAGAAAACATCTCAGAATCGGTATTTGATGCCCTTGAACCGTTCAAAACGCTCCCTGACCAGACAGAAGTGACAGTCATGTCTCCGTGGACTCTGTTTGAGCCAATGCTTCCACCGGCTGCCTTCGGTGTGCAACGTAAGGGACCAACTGTCGTGGGCAGTGCGGTGTCGGCATATACACGCAACAGGTCGTACCAGTTGACGTTCGATGCGATCACTGGCCAGGCTCTTGAGAAGTTTGAAGAAGCCGATGACGAGCCAGTGCCAGGAATTGTGTCCGTTGGTGTCTTCTGCCATACACTCCAAGCATGGCGTGTGGCAACACGCGCACCTGGCGAGATTGAAGGACATGATTTCCTGAAGCGAATGAACCCAATCGAGGGTTTCCCGATTACTCCGGTACAGATCCCGAACGGAATGTACGTCAACCTGGCCTCTCAGGTCAACGTTTCGGTTTTTGATAACAGGTTCGCAGAGGCTGATGAAAAACCCATCAAACAGGAGGCAGTTACAGAGGAATAACCGAAGCGACAGCATAAGATAGTAGTGAACGCGACTCACCATGCGTGGGTCGTTTTCACTTGAAAGGGAGAAGAATGACACTCAAAAAACCTATGATAGTGTTCGGAACAAGACCAGAGGCCATTAAGATGGCTCCGGTCATTTCTGAGTTTATGTCCAGAGGTATTGAGCCTATAGTCATTTGTGTACAGCAGAGTGAAGACCTACTTGATCAGGTCATTCCGATCTTCCCGTGGCTCCACGGTGTAGACCCAAACGCGCTTCCAAGCCATCACGCCGCTATGAGCCGTATGGAAACCGTGGTTATTGGGGCCATTGACATTGTCGGACAAGCTATTAGGCATCACAAACCTGATGTTGTCCTCGTGCACGGCGACACTTCCACTGCCTTTGGTGCTGGCATTGCCGCCTTCTATGAGGGCGTACCGTTAGGCCATGTTGAGGCTGGACTGAGAACAGGTGACATAAGGAACCCGTTCCCAGAGGAAATGCACCGAGTCCAACTCGATAGGATGAGTGATTACCTATTCGCACCGACACAGCACGCAGCAGAGATACTCGAAGCGGAGAACCATCAAGGCGAAATCTTCCTGACCGGGAACACGGAGATGGACGCCTTACGATGGGTGATCGAGAAAGGTGAGGAGGTTGATTCTTCTATCTGTGGCGACCGGCCATATGTAGTCGTCACCGCTCATCGCCGTGAGAATCAGGAACAGTTAGGCAACATCGCAGAAGCATTAGTTGGACTTGCCTTGCTGAAGTATGAATACGATTTTATCTTTCCTGCTCACCCTACTCCCAAGGTTCAAGCGATGGCGAAAACACTCGAAGGAATTGAAAATATCAAGGTCGTTCCACCAATGTCGTTTGACAAGTTCATACCGTTGGTGAACGGAGCACGGCTAGTGCTCACTGACTCCGGTGGACTACAGGAAGATGGGGCTTATCTGAATGTTCCAGTTCTCGTAATGAGAACAACCACAGAGAGACCCGAGGCCGTGTCATGCGGCTCTGCAAAGATGGTAGGCACAGGAGCCCACAAAATTGTGGTTGAAACACTAGAATTGCTTGAAAATGAAGATTCATGGCGCAATATGGCTACAGCACCATGTCCGTTCGGTAACGGATACGCTGCCAGTATGATCGTTGATCATCTGGAGGACGCCTTGTAGACGACCCTGATTTAGCAAGGAAGCAGGGGGTGGCCTACAACGGCCATCCCTTTTGCCTTTTAGCCGAGGAATTTGGCGTACTCTCGTAGCTCCTTCTCTGGCATTCGATCTTTGAGTAACTCTACGGCCTTGCGTCCCCGTCTCCAAGCAAGCTGAGACTCACTGCGCACTTGGTGTTTCATACAGAAGTTTTGAAGGTCAGTGACTGGGTCTGGGCCTAGTAGCTCGTAGCATCGCTCCCAGAACTGATCCCTGGCTATCTCTACCATTGGATCGGTCTGGAATGCTGGGTTGCCAGCTATTCTATTCTTGCCATTGAAGTCTGGGACAAAATCTTCAGTGGCGTTGATGTCATCATCAATGTTCTTGGATGCCCACTTGAAGTCACGCATCTGTGCTACAGTCAGAGCTCTGCCCAGCTTCTGCTTGATGATCCAGTTGGCCCATGAGCCAAAGCGTACGTTGTCATGGGCAATGTCGGAGTACTTGCTCGGGTCAAAACGAGTAGCCGCGTGACAGAATGCTTCCGCAGCGATCATAATACAGTCATCGATTGGCAGATATCCGAATCGACGGCGCGACCAATTACAGCTTTTTCCCGCTCCAGTGATGCCAGTTAGCGCCTCATTAGCGAACATCAGTATGCGGCGAGCGTTGTGGTTGACCAGTACACCCAGTGAACCGAGATCACCTTGCACCACCTTGGCAAGCAACGCGTCTTCCTGTTTCTTGTCAAGCGGCTCAAAATCTTCTGACATCTGGTAAAATTCTGCTGCTGTTCTGTTCATGATAGTTGGACTCCTCGTAAAGTATTAGTGACATGGCGAAGGATAATGAGACGAAGCTGAAAGAGCTTGGTCTGATATACACTGAGCTTGAGGGAGATCTGCAAGAACGCATCCGCGTTATGGAGAAGTTAATACGTGACGCGAACCTCGGAGTAGACTACCTGGAGGAAGTACAGAAACTCAATATGCGTATGGATCGTCTTAGGCTCCGTGAAAAAGGTAGAGAGGTCGGAGACAAGCTCCTAGATAAACTTGGATCTAGTCTTCCTGACAGAAGCGAGGTTGTACAACTCCGCTTCATACAAACTCTACTGCTAAACGACATCGACGTTGGCAAGGATTCTCGTCTTCTTGACGCGCTCGTAAAAGCGATGGAGAAGCTGGATACAGGACCACCTGCTGGAGAAGACGTAGGAGACAAGTCATTCTAATGGCAACACCAACCGCGAATTGCCCAACATGCGAGGAAACAGCTCAGTACATTCGTAGCGAGCTTGTTCATCACGGAGATTGCACCCATCACTTTTGGTGCATCGCCTGTGAACTGGCATTCACTACGGTGGTTACTGGCGTTAAGGCCGCTCGCGTAGAGTTCTTCAACACTGACGCTGAAAAGACTGATCGATATAAGTCTTTGGAGAAAATAGTTGGAGACAGTGGAGCTCAGGCTTCGTAACACTACTTCTGAAGCTCTGTAGAGTTGTACCACGACTCAAGGAGGTCTTTCAATGAAGAACAAGATCATTTTTGTACTGATATTAACAATGCTTTCGCTGTCACTGGGCGGGTGCTTTCTGAACAATGGTTCCATTGACAGGGTAGCGCCTCTCACGCAAACCCTGACGTTCTTAGACGGAGCGTCTACAACTACTGCCTATTGGCAAGTCTTCGGGAACGCGACGATCATTGTAGATTACGGAGACGATAGCGATCCTGAACAATGGATTGTTGATACACAACAACAAGTTTCACACAACTACGATTCCGCTGGCGAGTACACCGCTCGATTCATCGAGGATGGCCGCAGCATAAGCACTCTGGTTACGGTTACTACTGATGAGCCCATCGTCAGGTTTCCGTTCTTCCTGAATAATGTATGGGACTCTCGACAACGCATAAGTTTCAACATCCCTGTGAGGAATGTTGGGTGTGAATCGTCAACCGGCCAACCATCATACGTGTCAGGCATCACGCCTGGTGACGGTGTAACACAGTTCCGCATGACGGCATATGACATTGACGGGTACAAGGTTCCTCTGTTCAATTCAAACGGCGATAACGTGTGGGGTGAATGGATAAACCTAGTAGAGGACATCTCTCACCTGCAAATGATCTACGTATGGCTGGACTGGTATCAAAATTATCCGATGGGTCCAACCACCATGTCTATGTCTCTCATTGAGACCATGACATATTGTGGACAAGACCCTGACGGGTGTGGAGATCCAATAGATCCCGATGACGGCTGGATTCTTCCAGAGCCTACTGTAGATGACAAGTACGTTGACTTCAAGATCGAAGGGCGCAACCAGTGGATGCTTGCACCATATCCATCTGCCGATAAGCGCGTCTATTATGATACTGGAGAGTGCATATGAATGTAATGAAAATTCTCGGCAACGGCATCAAACTCGTCGCTGGGTACGTCTCTAAGAAGTCTGGAGACGTAGGAAATACCACGGTGACAGCAATCGGGAACACGATTGGTGCGCTTGGTGGGCGCAAATTCTTCTACGCTTGCTGGTTGACACCGGCATTCGTCCTAGTATCCGCCCTATTGAAGGTTGATCCACTTACTATCCAGCTTTCACTTGGTGTGATGGCTGGTGCTATAGGAGTGGAAGGTATCGCTGACATCAAGGAACGATCTGGTGGCAGCAAAGATTCAGGAGGCTAGACTATATGACCACCTTTGAGACCCTCTTTGAAGCATGTCGGATGATTTGCTCGCAGTATACAGCCCTTGACTACGATGAGACAATGGCAACGGCTATCGAGACCGCTCTCGGTACGCTGCTTGACCTCTTCGTAGCCTCTGGGACAGTTGGTGACTACACCATTGACGCTGGAGCCACCGTGACCACCGCAGCCGTTACTCAGTTCGGGCAGGTCAAGGTATCCATCATCCTAGAAGATGCGAAGACTGGAGGAACTGAGACTCGCATCCATACGTTCGGGGGAGACCCAGTCAACGCCCGTTCGCACAACACCTAGTAAATATGCTATACTCATTTAGCTAACTGTCGGGTTTCTCCTAGGGCATGAAGGCTATGCCTCTCCCTCCCTGGGGGCCCGACGGCCAGCTATGGGGATGACAAGGTATCGACGGGGCACGCAGAGAGTACAGTGCGGACAGCAAGACCTAACTAACTGACAACACT
>Ga0208647_1000437_pt1 | contig 12135 bp, 24 predicted proteins | sample AntAceMetag02UKA_FD_184765 | JGI IMG/M metagenome (GOLD analysis project Ga0208647, IMG submission 184765) | Saline lake microbial communities from Ace Lake, Antarctica - Antarctic Ace Lake Metagenome 02UKA (SPAdes) (version 2) | ecosystem: Environmental > Aquatic > Non-marine Saline and... | reverse complement strand
TTAACTAAATTTGTTATTGCTCTAAAATTAAAATCTTCACTGAACACTCCGAAGTCTGTATCTAAATCGTGATCTATCACATCCCCATCACGATGTGCACCGAGAGCCGACCCGTATGCTAAGAACCCACGAGGGAATTCTCTCTGAACATCTTTTAAGTTTTCTATTGCTTGTTTTTTATCTATCATTTTTTTTCTTTAAATAATAAATTAAAAATAAAAACACAATTAAGTTAACGATATAACCGATTGTAATTAAATAAATATTTACTATTTTAAATAAAATATTAATCATTTTTTTCTTCTACCTTTTCTTCGTCCTTTGGTTTTTCCTTTAATTCACTGATCATCACATCCTGAGGATATGCTTTTAACTTAACGACTTGATTTCTAACCTCTGTATTCAATTCTTCTCCTACTTTATCTGTATCTAAAATGAATTGAATTGGTGCATGCACCACTATCACTCTATACTTCTTTTTAACTACTTCTTTTTTTTCTTCGCTCATGATATTAATTCTGCTGTATTATTTGATAATTTTTAACTAAAATTTATGTTTATGTTCTTTGAGATGACACTCTTTACATAGTGTTATCCCATTATCGACCTTATAAACTAATCTTGGATATTTTGCTAATGGCTTAATGTGATGTGGATGTAATGTTATTCTAATTCCTATTTTTGTTCGTCTGCCACATTTTTGACAAGTCCAATTATCTCTTTCAAAAACTTTTTTTCGCCATTCTTTGAACTTGCTTGATTTTCTTAGTAGTTGATTTTCTGAAGTAACCCCTCCTTTCCATAAATAACTTTTTTCTCCTTGATGTGCTAGTCTCATCTTTTCTTTTGTTTCCTTAGAATGTTTTTTATTGGACATCCCAGAAATTTTCAATCCTTTATTCCACGACGGTTTATCTTTTTTAAATAATTTAGGTTTGTGTCCTAATTTAACAGCTAATCTCTGCCCACAACTTTTATTACAACATTTCTGTTTATAATTTCTATTTTTAGGACTAAACTTTTTTCCACAATTTTTACATATAAGTATTCTCATAACTTAATTATATGCTTTCTTATTGGTAAAATCAATTAACTTTCTTTGCTGTTTTTCCTGTCATCTTTTCCCACCTATTCAAACAAACTTGGCAAAATATAGGGTCCATCTCCATTAAGAATGCATTTCTGCTCAACTGTTCTGCTGACATTAGAGTTGACCCACTCCCACCGAATAAATCTAAAATATTATCATTGACCTTGCTTGTCCTTTTGATTGGTTTTTCATGTAGAGTTATTGGCTTCTGTGTTGGATGTTCGTAATCTTGAGCATTGTCTCTTTTAACTAACCATATATTAAACATGTCATTTATTTCATCATGGACTTGGTTCCCTGACAAGATTTCTTTATTTAAAATCTCATTTAGATTTTTGATGTTTGGATTTAAGTATGGCCGACCTATCACTCCATAAACACACGGCTCATAGACTTTATTAAATGCAATCTGTGGAGTTAAACTGAAATTGTTTTTAATCCACATGCAAACTCTCTTGTTTTGAATGCCTACATTTTTAAATAAGCTTTGGAATAACCATATAAATCTTTCATCGCACCAATAATAAACATGAACATTTTTGTCCGCTACACTCAATGCATTTTTTACTGTCTGTTGCATGAATTCGTAATATTCATTATCAGATTTGTTATCTTTTTTATATAATGGTTCATTGTCTTGAAAAATCTTTTTTTCTTTATGGTTGGGTCCTGTGTTAGCACCCTTTGAATAATCTAATCCGATATTGTATGGAGGATCACAATAAATCATGTTGATTTTGTTTTCTCCTACAAGTTTTTTAACCTGTTCTTCATCTGTTGAGTCTCCACACATTAACTTATGTTTTCCTAATTCGTAGATGTCCCCTGTGACTATGGATGTTTCTTTTATATTTTCGATTGATTTCTTTTCGTCGTGATCATCATTCAGTGTATCTACATCATCCCATATAATAGATAACTCCTCATCGCCGAACCCTACATCGAGCAAAGTTTCAACATCGAACTCTCCAAGCTTATCGAAGTCCCAGTGGCCAGTATTCTTATTTAATCTTAAATTTAAACGTTTCTCTTCTTCGAGATTTAATTTTCTATTTGGTACTCTGACTTCAATTTCTTCAATACCTAAATCTGAATAAACTTTACATCTTTGGTGTCCACCAATTAAATTCCCATTGGTGTTTATAACGATAGGAACCACTTGATCAAATTCCTCAATACTAACAAGTAAGTCTCGCCTCTCTTTATCACTAATAGATCTTGGATTATAACTTGCAGGGACCAAATCCACTAGTTTTCTTTTTTTTGTTTTCCAAATTATTTTTTCCATATTAAAAATTAGTTATTGCAAATTCTTTATAAACTTTTCTTGCCTCTTTATCATATCTCTTAGCAGCCGAAACATCATCTTCAAATACTCCTAAATATGTTTGTTTTTTATTAATTCTAATCATTGCTCGATATTTTTTATTTGTTTTTACTACACCTCTATATATTCTTTTATTCCTTTTTTTTATTGTGTTTACAGAATTTTGTGAGGGTGTGCAAAATCTTAAATTGCACCGTCTATTATCAAGTGAATTTCTATTAATATGGTCTATAAATTGACCTTTTTTAGCACCCATTATAAGACGATGCATTAAAATAGTTTTTTTATTTTGTCTAGTTATTGCGTATATATTAATCCCCCTCTTTAAATCTTTATGATTATACATAGTCATCCAAGAAAAATCTTTAATTATATCTAAATCTTTTAAATCGATTATGCATCTTTTTCCTTTTGTAAGAAAAACAAAACAATTATTATCTTTTATAATAACTTTTGCACCTTTCCAATTTGGATTATTCTTTCCTTTTTTGTCTTGTTGTAGTGTGATTTTAGACATATATTTATTATAACATTATTTTATCTTTATGAAAATACTCAATCCTAATTTCCACAACCACCAAGGAACGAACCTCCATTTGGGTTTCATTACATTCCCAATCATCTTTCCCATCTCATCGGCTCTTTTTCCTGCTCTATTTCTGAAAAGTTTTCTGAATTTTTTTTCATTTTTTTGACTCATTTTTTTTATTATTGTTTATTATTAAAAATAAATCTATAGCCCACGACAGAGGTAATCCTTTATCAATCCATGCTTTGAATATGATTTTTCCATACCATGTCTTTTTTGATTCCTTTTCAAAATCTCCGTATTTCATTTTATTATATAATTCCTCTTCTTTTTAAATCTTGACTTATACTTTTTCTTATCTCTTTATTCTTTGCTCTCTGTTCATCTGTCAGTGGTTTGTTTTCTTCTCTTTCCTGTACTCTTTTGTCATGCTCTTTTTTCCTCTCTCTGATTCTTTTAAAGCAATCACAGACTTCTCTCTTTTTATGCCACATACCGTAGACACATTTTCTTTCCCCCCGTTCGATTCTTCTCTTTTCATCCATCTGAGATGGTGTGCAAATCTCTACGACATCAGCTGTGTTTAATTCTCTATCCAACTCACTGATATAAATTAAAATATTACCCCCTGCTTCTTCTTTTGCTTTTCTAAACTTCTGATATGTTTCTTCAGTGACCCATATCTCATTTCCATTTCTTAAACAGATACACCTTTTTTTAACTTCTATTTCATTACTCATATTGATACATTCTTTTTACCCACAGTTGGCTTCGACCACTTTGCTTTGTTATCCAACCATTTTAATAATCGCCTTTTAACATCAAATGTTTTTTCTGTTTCCCACCGTTCTTTCGTTCCTGATTTGTTTGGCTCAGTCCAGTAAAGAACGAACTCCTGCATATCTTTTCCTGTCATTGAAACATTTTTTTCATCTATCCACTTTTTTATATCCCACACTGGACTATCATTTTTATATGAAACTCCTCCATCTTTAATATTTGAAAAGGTTTCTTTTAAATCTTCAAAAAATTGTTTGTTAAATTTCCCCGGGGTTATCTTCTTTTCTTTTGGTTTAACTATTTCAGTTGTATGAGTTCCGTCTATATATTTTTCTATCAGTTCGATTGTCTTATCCAAATCTACTCTAAAATTGACCTTAGGAGGAACTCCTCTCACTTCGCTTTCTAGTACTCCAAGTTTGTTTCCTATCTTACGAGCCGTCTCCTGCTCTTTTCTCGACAGTCCTGTTTCTTCAAAAACTTCAGTTTGTGTTTTATAAATCCACCCCTCTTTGTCGTTCGTTCTCTCTGACCAGTAATACATTTGTGACCAGAGTATTCCGAGTTTAACCGATCCAAATGTTTTGGCGATTATCGGATTATATGCGATTGGTCTTTTTAATAATTCTTTGATCATAATTGTAGTGTGTGTTAACTATAATAATACCCTATTAAAAATATAAATCTATTCAAAACTGTTGGCTACTCGTCGTACTCTGCTTCGTATGGTTCAGGGATATACATTCCATCTTCGCAAAGATTCCCTGGAACAGCACACCACATTCTAACCTTAGAACAATACTCTTCAAATTCTCCTGCTGACATTTCTGATGTCCCTCTTGGGATTTCTGTACTATCAGGCATCATCACAGTATTTTCTACTTTAATTTGTATCCAGTCGTGGAGTTCGTGCTTTGTGAATTGGTCTCCCATCTCATCCATTATCATTCTCATTGGGATTCCCCAATAATAACCGTTCTGATTTGTTTCTTCTTCAGGCTGTTTGGATGTTCTCTTTTTGAACTTATTTTTAATTGTGATCTCAATTTCTTGATCCTCTCTAAAAGTATGGACATACCCATCATAGTATTCCTTATCGGTCGGATACATTGTTGCTCTGCCATTCAGTATCTTTCCAAAAAATTTAGGATGTATTTTTTTTGCCATGATTAATTTTAATTAAAACTTCTTTGCATAATCTATGAGGTATTTTAGACCTTTCATACGATCCTTTTAATCCCTGTGTTCCTGTTTTACTTCCTCTTGGTGCTGAGATATGACAAGGATCTCCGTTCTTGCACATTGGTTTTGGTTTCCATTTTTTATTGTTAGTCCAGATATCTGTTGGCTTCATTCTTTTATCTCCGTACTGACAATAAGTTACTGTATTTCTAATTGGTAATTTATCCATGAACTCCATTTTTCTAAGTAGTCCTCTTGGATTTTCAATATACCAAATAAGATTAGGATTTAATTTTTTGTAATATTTTATTATATTGATAGTTTTTTTAACTAATTCTATACCAAGTTTTGCTGTATCTGTTTTAGGAATATATGCTTCCCTACCTCCATCCCAATGATGTCCTATAGATGCTACACTAAATCCTGTACAAGGTGGTGATGCCCAAATAATATCTGGGACAAATGATACTTTCTTATAATCAAATTTTAATATATCTACTACATAATCTATCCCACCAAATTGTTCTATGTCACTTGAAAATACTTCATAGCCGAGTTGTTCTGCCACCTTTCCTATCGATCTACTTCCTGCAAATAATTCTAATATTTTCATTTTTATTCACACTTTATTCTAATATCCAATTGCCCGGGTGCATGACATCTATCACTAGTCGGTTTTGGCTTTGCTGGTACCTCTCCGTGATATGGTCTTACCCATTCAACTGGTTCTTCGACCTTTGGTTCTTCTTGGTTCTTGCTTTGGTCGGCTGGTTCTACTTTGTTTATTATTTCTTTTGGATTTTCTACTGGTAACATGTCAAATTGCATCCCCTCTAATTGTCTCATTAATTCATTAACCTGTTGGGTTAATAGAATTATCAATGTCATTAGAGCTTCTCGATATTGGTTCTCGACTTCATTTCTACTCATCGCTGATGCTGATATCGGAGATACCAAAATCCCTATAAATAAAAATGTTAAAATTGTTTTTTTCATTTTAATTTATAACCACTTTGCCTTTCCCAACTTCCTCTCGTCATTATCTTTCTTGTATTCAAAATGATTCTTAAAAAGTTTATAAACTTTCGACCAATTATTCTCTCCACAGGCCACCCGTATTTATCTAAAAATATTATATCGCTTTTTATTTTTAAATGTTTTATTCCTGAATTATATTTTGTCATTTTAATTTTTTAATCTTATCCTTATAATAAACGACCACTTCCTCCCAGCTTGAAAATTTTTTGTAGTCTATCATCGGATCATACTTGTGCCGTCTGTCTCTCAAGTCTTTCACAAATTTTCTTCCGAATCTTTTCTCCAAGACTTCTGTGAACTTCTCTCCCCAACCTCCTTTCCAGATATTACAACTCATGCATTGTCCATAAACATTCCCCTCGTCCCATCCTAGTTTGTTATCTGACCCTGCGACACCCATCGGTATAAAATGGCCAGCATGATATCCGCTTCCTTTGGCTGGTCGTCCGCATGTAATACATACCCCTTGATCTCTCGCTCTGATATATTTACTGAACATAGTCCAAGCCTTGCCTTTTATTCCTTTGTATCTTTGGTATGACATTATTATTCTTTAACAATTTTCCACCACCCTCTTACTTCTGTTTCCTGGTTAACGACTTGGCAAAGTTCCCCTTGATTATAACCCTCTTTTATTTGCTCCTCAATATGTTCAATATCAGTTTCGCAAAGTTCTAAATCTTCATAGCCATCATCATTCCAATGATAACTGATATTGTGCTGTAAAATTGTTGTGTTCATATCAATTCTTTTTCACACATCTCGCCGATCTCTTTCCAAGCTTTTTTCATTCTCGTTGCCATGACGAGAACATCTTTCATCTTGATATCGACATTGAATGTGATGACCTCTCCCTTGGCTTCGACTTGCCCGAGGTCGTTTTTAATTGTTGGTACGAATGAGAGTCTCGCTTTCGGGATCTTCTTCGTCTTGAAATAGATTGATGTCCCATAAAAACAAAGTTGTCCTTTCTCCGCTGATTGATTCGCCTTGTTTTGATTCCACGATTTCTCTACCCCTGTTTTGTATTCATCGATTAAAGATAAATCTTCTTTTGCATGATCTATCTTTCCAAAAATCGGCACTCCCATAACTTTCCAGTCGATTTCTTTTTCACTCATTCCTGCTTTCGGCAGGAGACTCATTGCGAAGTCTAATGCTATATCCCCTGTGTTCTCGTCTTTCTCCATTGCATCAGCCATTTTTGAGCCGTAGGCCATCCCCCTGTTTATTGGGAGTTTCTCTCCCATCACATATAATCTCTTGTATGTTTCAGGTGAAACCTCCCACAGATTCATTTGGCTCCAGCTTAGATATGGCCGTGGTCTAATCATGGCTTTCATTTCCCTCTACTTCCGATGCTCTTTTTCTAATCATTCCGCTCAGTTCTGTTTTCTGTTCTGCTGTATATTTATCTGACTTTTTAATCTTTTCTTCAAAATCAAATAATGTACCGACCTTTGTTTCTTTTGTGATCATCGACTTCGCAATTTGTAGAGTGGTTCTTTTTGGTTTTCCCTTTGCTGACGGTCCCGCCTGATCCATTTCTTCCGGTGCATAGACCCCCCCAAGAACCTTTGGGAATGCCTTTCTAAGGGCTTGGGCTTCAGCACACTTGCCGAGCATCACATTTGGCATTTTCTTCCACATGAACCCCATTTTGGCCCCTGGGTAGAATTCTGTCCAGCGAGCTGTGGCGACAAAATCACATTTAACTCCTTGAACTATTTTATAAACCGTTACCGTCGCCGTGCTTGGTGCTTTGAAACCTCCCTCTGCATCGATGTCCTCTCCCATCACAGGATCAGTGTTTCCTGCATAAGCACCTGTGTTCTCGGCTATGGATCTAAATCCATCTATTCCAACTTGGATGCTTGCCACTTCTCTACCTGCTTTTGAGTTCCACCTTTTAACCATGTGGACTTGTTTTAAGAAAGGACTCAGTCCCATCCCGGTACAGACATTGATAAACATTTTTAATTCATCGTCTGTCGCTCCCTGTGCTATGGTTGCTTTTAATAATTCAATCTTTCCCCTGTCGAGAGTTAGTTCTGATATCCCAGTTGGATTCTGAACTACTACTTCTTGAATTACTTTGACCGCCTCTTCCTTTTTACCCTCATCAACTTTTTTAGGTTCTTCTGGTTTTTCTTCCTTTGTTTTTACCTCGTACTTCATGTCTTTTTTTTCTCCGCTTTTCTTCGTCTCTGTTTTTTTGAGAGTTTTCTTTCCTGCTTTTTTTTTGATTGGTGTTTCGCCAATCATTTTATTCGAGTCTGTAGTTTTCATAATATGTAAATATTATTGATTGATAATCCCCTCGACCTTTTATCTACTTGCCATTGATGGTTCTTCCACCACCTCCACTCCTGCGATCTCGATTTCTGCTCTGACAGCCTTTCCGATTTTAACCATATCTAGCTGTCTAGGGATCCAGTATTCTTCAGGTACTTTATCCTCATCGATTCGCCCGGGCTTTTTAATCATTCTCATTGAGAGAGTTGATTTCCCTGTCTTCGCAGTTTTCTTTGCTTCAGGTACTTCTTCCATCTTCTCGATTGCAGTTTCAGGTTTCATGTATCCACTCTCTACCTTGCTAGCCAGTTTTTCTTTTTCTGCATCTTCTCTCTTTTTCTCGGCTAACATAAACACCCCCGCTTTTTTCTTCAGTCCTGCCTCTGCAGACAAACAGTCCTCTAAGAAAGGATTGAACCTATCTTTTGTGGCTTTGATAATTTCTTTTGCAGGATCAACGGTTTTTGCCATTTCCTCTTTGATCTTCTTCTGCACTTTTTTAACCTCTGCGATTTTGTCACTAACAGCTAAAAGCTGATCTTGATTCTCTACTACGGTTTCTTCCACCATAGTTCGTAGTCCATCAACTTCTTTTTGAACCACTTGAACTTGTTTATTTTCATTCATGTCTTTTTTGTCTTTGGGATTGGAATGATATTCCTAGCCCATAATTATTTATAAAATTGATAATGTTTCGACCTTTTATTTCGTAACGGATACCTCGACCCTCGCCAGTTATCTTTGTCTGCATGATTTTCTCATTCCTATAATCATGCATTATGATACTGATGTATGATCTAAAATCTTTTACCCACCAAAACATTCCGACTTCAACCATCTCACTGATGTCGTATGTCTTTTCAGGTTCTATCTTTTTTATCGTATCCTTTAACATATTCTTATTATATACTCTTATCATACCTTTGTTAATCATTAACTGTTGGTAACTTCTGACCCATTCTCCTTAAGAACTCCTCTGCGACACTCGTATGTTTAATCGTTTCTTTTTTTCCATCGAGTATTTCATCTATCACTTTTTTCTTTTCAGTTAATAGACCAACAATATCCTCTTCGATTGTTTCAGGTACCATGTAATAATAAACATTTACCATGCTGTTTTGTCCGATCCTGTGTGCTCTATCCTCTGCTTGAGAATGAACTTCAGGCGACCAATCCATATCTGCGAACATAACTATCGACCCAGCCGTCAGAGTCAATCCGACCCCTCCTGCTTTTATGTTTAATACAAATACTTTCGTGTCTTCATTTTCTTGAAATCTATCAACCGATTCCTGTCGTGCTTCCATTTTATCTTTTCCTGACAATGTCACACATTCAACTTTCACATTTTTCCCGTCTTTCTTTATTTTCAATTTACGAACTTTCTCTGAGATCTGTTCTAATGTTTTTGTGTACTGAGTGAACACGATTATTTTCTCCCCTTGATCTATCGCATTTGAAATGTCGGCCACGATTCTATCTACCTTTGAATAAGAGCAGACTTGTTTTAGTTTCTGAAGTTCCACGAGTTGTCTCGCCATCATTATATTATCGATGTCTTTTTCAGGTGTTGGATACTCTGCTAAAAATAAAAGGTAATTGTCCCAAGCATTATCATACTCTATTCTCCATTCTCTACTCATCTGAGATTCCATCACTGATATAATTTTCTTTGGTAAATCCAAGACCTCTTCTTTTTTTCTTCTAAGAATAGACCTCTTGATTAGTGATCTTAACTCTCCGAGATTTGTTGCACCTTTCTCATCCATAAATCTAATACCGTTTTTAAGCACTCTTAAATGTGCACCGCAATATCTCTTTGAATAAAATGTCCTTTTTTCTCCGAGAGGATGCTCGATTGCTTTTAAGATATTAAATAATTCTATTGGTCGGTTCATTATTGGTGTTCCAGTTAAAGCATAGACATTTTTGATTTCTTTTCTCTGGCACATTTCTATAACCAATTTTGCTCTCATTGATTTTCCTTTTATATAATGTGCTTCGTCTAGAATGATTGTATCGATTTTGTTAAAATCAATCATCACTTCAATTTCTTCTTTGAACTTTTTTAGAATATCATAATTGATAATATACCAACTCTTTTCTTCGTCTATGTTTTTTGTGGTTGAGTCTATGATTTGTGTTTCCTCTTCAGGATACACTTCTAGGATTTCTCTATCCCAGTTTACTTTAAGCGATGCTGGGCAGACAACCATGATTCCTTTTTTTGATTCTTCACTTCCTGATATAACGGCTTGTCTCGTTTTTCCAAGACCCATTTCATCAGCTAAAATACATTTTTTAGTTTTCTTCAAAAATTCTATTCCTGTTTTTTGATGTTCGAATAATTTCATATCTTTTATTTACCAATTACCATTAATCGTTTCTGCTTCTCCAAAACAACATGGTCCGCACAAACTACATTCTTTAACTAGAACCGTTTCTATTCCACAACTCTGGCAAGTTCCAAAGTATTTCCCATCTTCTTTAGACCTTTCTGTTTCTATTTCTTTTAACTCAGATGTTAAATCATCCATCACTTCATCCATTTCATTTTCAGGCACTCCTTTAAATGGTTTCATGATTGACTCTCTCTTGCGACAGGATTTACACAATCCCTTTTTTGTCTTTCTTCTTTTTCTACATTTAATGCATTGCATAATTAAAAAGGGATATCGTCTGGATTAATTTCTTCCTCATCATCGACCCCCTCTGCATTGTCAACCTTTTTGTCAACCTGACTATTTTCTAATGGCTCAGGTCTATCTTCTTGGTTCTGTGGCTTTGCTCCGAACTCAAACCTTTCAAGAATGATTTTAGTTGAGTAATGTGTTTGACCGTCCTTTTCCCATTTGTCAGTTTTCAATCGACCCTCTACGATCAATTGATTTCCTTTCCCAACATATTTTCCGATTGTTTCTGCCGTCTTTCCAAATGCTGAGATGTTATGGAACTCTGTTTGCTCAACCATCACTCCATCCTTATTCTTATATTTGAAACCTGTGGCCAAGCTAAATGAACATACTTGATCTCCACTCGGCAAAGCTTTTAATTCAGGTTCTCTTGTAGTCCTACCTACTAAAATAACTTTATTCATGTCTTTTATTTGATTAAAACTTTTTTATAATTCCATCTTCTTTTCGTACTTTGATGTATCACATTCAGGATAGTGTCCATTCGATATATGATACTCTATTGGTGTTACTCCATACTCTGCTTCTACACACACCTCGTAGACTTCAGCCCATCCCATTAACTTCTCTGTTCTATAGTTTGCAAAAATAAGTAATCCTATAATAATCCCTAAAAATAAAATTGAATATATTGCATATAAAATGATCAGCTTTTCATTTTCCATATCTTTTTTTTGATTGATTAATAATGTTCGACCTTTTTATTCCATGTCTTCTATCTGTCTCTCCGCTTCATCTTCTGTCAGCCCTGATTCTATTAATGCATTTTTTGCTTCTTCTTCGAAGTCTTTCTCTATCTCTACCTTTCCATTTTTTATTTCCATGTTTTTTTTGTTTAATTAATAATTAATAATCTTCTGTCTTTATTTTTGTGCCACCTGTGTAATCCCCATCTCTTTTGCGACCGCCATTACATCTTCGAACTTCTCTCCTGATGTTATTGCAAATTTGTTTCCGTTAATAAATAATGCATAACCTATCGCTATCTTCTTTATAAATCCTTTGTTTGTTTTCATGTTTTTTTGTTTCTTAATTAATAACCTTTTTTAACTATCTATATCTTAACATACCCTTGTTTTAAAGTCTACTGTTTTTTTTATCTAACTGTTGGTAACTTCTTGAGTGGGGAACTCTCTATGTTGTAGTTTCTTGTTGTAGTCTATGTAATAGAAGAAATGTCCATATCGCACAAACGGAATGC
>Ga0208647_1000436_pt1 | contig 12148 bp, 10 predicted proteins | sample AntAceMetag02UKA_FD_184765 | JGI IMG/M metagenome (GOLD analysis project Ga0208647, IMG submission 184765) | Saline lake microbial communities from Ace Lake, Antarctica - Antarctic Ace Lake Metagenome 02UKA (SPAdes) (version 2) | ecosystem: Environmental > Aquatic > Non-marine Saline and... | reverse complement strand
GGCTAAAAAAAGAAGTCATGTGCTTTTGGAGTTGAAGAGAAAGATCTGGATTTATGATCGAGTTAGGAAGTTTGGAAGAAGTTAGAGGGAAGGGTATGGTTTTTTTGTTTATTTGTGCGACACAGCACCTTCTTCTCCAAACCCTCAACCTTAGCCAAAATCTTCTCAACCGTCCTTTCCGCCTTCCGATTCACCTTATAATCATACTCTGCCTTCATCCTATCCTTCTTCGCCTGCCGATTCTGACTCATCAAAATAACCGGAGCCTGCAAAGCCGCGATACAACTCAGAACCAAATTCAAAAGAATAAACGGATACGGATCCCACTCACCAACCCAAGCAAAAACATTCACAATCATCCAAATTCCCAAGAACCCCAAGAACCCCAAAATAAAAGTCCAACTACCAGCCCAAGAAGCCAAAGCATCAGCCGACCTCTCATTAAAAGACCTCTTCCCATGAATCGAACTAAAACTAAACCAACTACTACCACTCCCACTTTTTTTCACATCCATAAAAACTAATAGAATTTCTAATTTAAATAGCTAATCATTCCAAATAATAAAGGAAATAAGTCTATTGGGAATAACTGCAATTTTCAAGCGCAAAACTATCACAATATTCTTTAATTGCTTTACTCGGTGAGTAAAGTCCATTCTTTTCTTCAATGTGTTGAAGCCCGACCACAAGGTTCAGTTCATTTTGAATCCATTTTGAATCCATAAAGTTTTTCTTCGGCATTTCCTTTAATATATCTTCTATAGACAAAGGCTTTTCGCTTTTGGATAGGATATAGGATATTCTAGTATTTATACTATCAAATCCCATCCAGTAAGTATCTGCCCATCCACCCTTCTCAAAAAGAACAGCATAAGCCTCATTTAATTCACAATCCATATTAAAATAATCCCAAATAACATTTAAAAGAATTTATACACTAAACTACTCAAGATAAATACTAGCCTTCCCCGGCTTCGCCTTCTTCGCCATTCCCTTAGGATCATGTTTTCCAGAATCATTCACCGCAAAAACCTCAACAACCTTCCCAATCTTCTCCCCAATCTTCGCTAAATTAATGCTCTCCAATTCAAACGGCATCACATAAATAAAAACCTTCTCGATACCATCGTGAATAATCTTCTCAATCTGCGAAATAATCTTCTCACTAAAATCTTCAGTTGTAATTTTCTCTAAAACAATATCACCTAAAGAATCAACCTCGGGCCAGACAGAAGTAGAGATGAAACCCTCTCCACCAATCTTCGACCACAACTCCTCTGCAACATGCGGACAAATCGGCGCAATCATTTTCAAAAACTTCATAGCAACATCCTTACTACATCCTTTAAGCTCACCAGAGTCATCCCTTGAGGACATCAAACCAAACAACTCCCGAATCTCAATCGTCGCTTTCCGATACATAAAGTTACCATAATAATTCTCCAAATTCTCCAAAGTCAAATTTAACTTCCCCAACAACTCATCAGAATCTTCACCTTCTTTAAACGAATCGTAAAACCCAACAACCTTCTTAACAAACCTCACACTACCAGCAATCCCCTTCTCACTCCAATCAAAATCCTTATCCGGACTAGCAACCGAAATCAAAAACCACCGAGTCGCATCCACCCCATACTTAGCCATCGTTTCAATCGGCTCAACAACATTACCCAAACTCTTCGACATCTTCCGCCCATCCTCAGCCCGCAACATCCCCTGATGAAACAACTTCAAAAAAGGCTCATCAAAATCAAGCATCCCAATATCTCTCAAAAACTTCGTATAAAACCGAGCATAAAGCAAATGCATACAAGCGTGCTCAGCCCCACCAACATAAACGTCCACAGGACTCCAATACTCTACTTTCTTTTTATCAAAAATCTTCTTCGAATTCCCAGAATCACAATACCTTAAAAAATACCAACTCGAATTAACAAACGTATCCATCGTATCACTCTCCCGTCTCCCCATCTTCCCACACTTAGGGCATTTAGCATTCAACCAATCTTCATTTGTCTCAAGCGGATTCCCCTTCCCAAACTTAACATCCTTTGGCAAAACAACAGGCAAATCTTTTTCAGGCACAGGCACAGCGCCGCACTCATCACAATAAACAATCGGAATCGGAGTCCCCCAATATCTCTGCCGACTAATCCCCCAGTCACGCAACTTAAAATTCACAACCTTCTTCGCCCCCAAAAACTTTCTAATCTTTTCCTTAGCTTCAATACTATCCATTCGATCAAATTCCCCAGAATTACAAAGCACACCTTCTCCAGTAAAAGCCGAATTCCCATTCAAATACCAATCCCAAACAACCTCAGGACCAAACACATTAACAAAAGCCTTAACCTTATCCTCCTTAATCCAAACAGCTTCATGCTTCTCCAACTCACTCGCATCAACCTCGTCCCGCTCCTCATCAATCAACTCAAAATAATAAGCTTCATTTTTACAATAAATATTATTCCCCTTATGTGGCCTATAAAAATTCTGATATAATTCACCACCAATCTTCCGAACAAATTTTAAATTCTTATAACCGGTCTCTTCCAATATCTCTCTCTTAACCGCATCAACAACATCTTCACCTTCGTCAACCCCACCAGCCGGAAACGCCTTCCATCCAGTCTTCTTCCAATCTAAACATAATATTTTACCAGTCTTAGTATTTTTAACAATTCCAAGAACAGTGCATCTCTCCTTGGTCTCCTTATCCTCATCAACATTCTTTCGAATAAACGGAGCAACAACTTGCCTCACCTCAATCCCATACTTAACCGCAAACTCAAAATCCCTCTTATCATGCGCAGGAACTCCCATCACCATCCCACTTCCATAATCAGCCAAAACAAAATTCCCAACCCAAATCGGAACCCTCTCACCATTAGCCGGATTCACAGCATAACTCCCACTAAAAACTCCCTCCTTCACACCCCGCTCAATATCCTTCTCCGAAACAGAATTCATCTTCTTCAAATACAAATCCACAGATTCCCTCTCACTCTCAGTCACCAACTCATCCAACCGATCATGCCCAGCCGCAACAACCATAAACGTAACCCCAAAAACAGTATCAGGCCGAGTAGTAAAAACCTTCCAAACACTCTGCCCCGTTCGATGTCGAAGACTATCTAACTGGGGTCCCTCGTCGTGTCCGTGAGAGTCCGTGAAGTCCGTGGCCAAAATTTCATCCAGCAACTCAGGAAAATCTTTATTCTCACCATTTCCTCTGTGAGTAAAGTGTCCCCTATTCTCCAATACGAGTGATTTAATATTAAGCTCTTTAGAATAAATTTTAGCAGATTCTTTCATGCTGCCATAATCATCAGAAGATTCAATCAAAACAATTTTAGAAACCTTGTTCAAAATATTTTTATTAATTTCAAAATTATAGAATTCTTCTAATGTCCAATCTTCTTTTTGCTTATTAACAATTGCAGGGGCAATCAGAATCAACTTCTTAATTTTTATGTTTGTCTCTCCAAGCCATCGAGTCAAGAAAGCGCCACCAGCACTAGTTCCAACTAAAATACTATTTTTATCAATATCAATCTTTTCAAATTCCTTTTTCCAATCTTTATATTTTGGAGCCCACATTTCAGGCATTAGAGGAACAGTAGTTTTTATCCCTTGCTCCTCAAGTTTTAATTTAGTCCAAGCAAGCCAATCTCTCTCATTAACAGGAGACAAATTATATTTTTTAATGTTCTCTTTGTCCTTGGCATTTGCCCCATGCACAATAACAACGTTGCCCAAGTCTTCTCTAGACTTCCGACTTCCGACTTCCGACTTCCAACCAGAAACCTCAAAACTAATCTCCGTCCCCTCACTCCTACCTATCCAATTTTCCTGCATCTTCTTAGTTCTATGAGGCCAATCTATTTTCTTTAAATCATCAAGTAGTTCCTGAGCATAATCCGTAGTCCGAAAAAACCATTGCCTCAACTTCCGAACCTCAACATCCGTCTCCTCATGCCTCCAACACTTCCCCTCATTAACCTGCTCATTAGCCAAAACCGTATCACAAAGCGGACACCAATTAACAGCCGACTCTTTCTGGTAAGCCAAACCCTTCTCAAGCATCTTCAAAAAAATCCATTGGTCCCATCTATAATAGTCAGGAGAAGCCGTATTAACCATCCTAGACCAATCATAACTCACACCAAGCGCATTATCCTGCTTAACAAAATTCTCAATCGCAGCATTAGTATAATCCTCAGGATGAGTCCCGGCCTTAATCGCTGCATTCTCCGCAGGCAAACCCAAAGCGTCAAAACCCATCGGATGCAAAACATTGAAACCCTTCATAATCTTAAACCTAGCAAGAATATCCCCAATCGTATAATTCAAAGCATGCCCCATATGCAAACCCGCTCCAGACGGATACGGAAACATCTCCAAAACATAAAACGGTTCTTTTTCAGAATCTTCCGAAACTTTGCCCGAAGCCGAGGGTACACCTTGAGTGCAAAAAATCTTCTCCTTAGCCCAAGCCTTTTGCCATTTCTTTTCAATCTTCCCAAAATCAATATCCATACAAGACTCAAAAATCCAAATCTTATAAATCTTCCCTAACTCAAAAATCCGAACTACTCTTTATCTTCCTTAATATTATCATCAACAACTTTCTTTGCCAACTGAGGCTTACAAAGTCCACACGGCTTATACTTCTTCCCAACAAAATAAGCCCGGTCATCATCTTCCTCAAAATACTTATCCATTATAGACTCACTAAACCGACAACTTCTCCGATGATAAATTTTCTTAAAAGTAGAACCAGTATACTTCTTCGTAGCCCGCGCCTTCTTCTCAATATAAACAGGTTTCTCAACAATCTTCACCTCAGGACATTCAGCCCGATTCATTATTCCACAAACATAAACCTCTCTCACCAACAAAACAAGAGCAATAAACCCAAATAAGTAAAGTATACCAAAAACTTTAATCAAAGTTCCGTAAAAATTCAAATAACTCACATAAGAAGATAAGAACACCAAAACAGTAAGCCCAGTCAACACAGCAACTATTCCATAAACCGAAATCAACATATTCCTACAAGAAACATTATTTTCCATAATATCTATAGTGAAAAATTTATTATAAATGTTTGCATTATAGAATGACTACAAAAACTCTATCCAAATATATCCGATATCATCTTAGCATCCATACTCTTCGCAATCCCTTCCTCAACAGAAATCACATCCTCAACCAACTTCTTTTTACTAGCCTGCAAATCCAAAATCTTCTCCTCAATACTTCCACTGGCAATCATCTTGTAAACAAAAACCGGCTTATCCTGACCAATCCGATGAGCCCTATCCATAGCCTGCATCTCAACTGCCGGATTCCACCACGGATCCAAAATAAAAACATAATCAGCGCTAGTCAGATTCAAACCTACACCACCAGCCTTAATCGAAATCAAAAACGGCCGAGCCTCTTCACTATCCTGAAACTCACTAACAATATCTTCCCGATTCTTCGAAGTCCCATCCAAATAACTATACTTAATACCCTTCTTCGCAAACTCCTCTCTAACAATCGTAAGCATCTTAACAAACGAACTAAAAATCAAAACCTTGTGCCCCTCCGTCAAAACCTTCTCAACCTCCATCATCAAAAGATCAAACTTAGCGCTACTTCCGGTATACTCAGGATCCACCATCTTGGGATGCAAAGAAACCTGACGCAACTTAGTCAATCCCTGCAAAATCTTCATACGACTTTTATTCATTCCCTTATCCTTAATGCTCCGATTAATCTCCGAACTAAAATGATCCTTCCAAGTCTGGTATACCAATCCTTCTTCCTCTCCAAACTCACTCCTCAAAACCATCTCAGTCTTCTTAGGCAACTCATTAGCAATAGCCGACTTATTCCGCCTCAACAAAAACGGATCAATCATTTTCTTCAAGCTCTCCGTAACATGAACATCCTTTTCCTTCTCAATCTTCAAAACAAAATTCTCCCTAAAGCTATCATAACTTCCAAGATAACCAGGACTCAAAAACTCAAACAAACTCCAAAGCTCCATCAAGTTATTTTGAATCGGAGTACCACTAATCGCCAACTTCCTTTTCCCTCGAATAGAACAAACAGTCCGAGCCGAAAGACTCCATGGATTCTTAATCACATGAGCCTCGTCCAAAATAACATACTCAAAATTCTCCTTAACAAAATTCTTCAAATCATTCTTCAAAATACCATACGTAGTAATCACCAAATCATAATTCTCCAACATAGCCTCAAACTTTTTCTCGTCCTTAACACGTCCAGACCCATGATGCGCAATCGCTTTAATTCCCGGAGTAAACTTCTTTATCTCAGCCTTCCAATTCCCAACAAGTGAAGTCGGAACAACAACCAAAAACTTAGCCTTACCTTTTTTCTCAACTCTTATTTTTTCCAACAAAGCCAAAGCCTGAACAGTTTTACCAAGTCCCATATCATCCGCAAGCACACCATTAAACTCAAAATCTCTCAAAAAATTCAACCAATCAAAACCAGACTTCTGATAATCCCTTAACTCAGCATTCAAACCCTTCGGAAGTTTAACCTCATTAATCTTTTCAAAATTCCGAAATTTATCAGCAGTCTTTTTCGCGCCAACATCCAACTTACTTTTCTTAGAAATATTAATCAAATTTTCCAAAACCGGCATATGATACTTAGACAATCTAACCTTCCCCTTCTCCATATTAAAAAATCCTTTGTAAGCCCGAAGATTATTAATCCAATCCTTAGGAATCACTCCCCGCTTCCCGTCGCCAAGATCAACGAATCTCTTGTTCTCAAAAATCCTCTCCAACACTTTCTCCAGCTTAACCTTATCCTTACCAAAAGCAACCTCACCTTTCAAATCAAACCAATCAACATCACTACCAACTTCCATCATCATCGAACCCTTCCCCTTCGCAACCTTAAAATTAAACAAATCCTGTTCCCCTAAAACTTCAATCTCACTTCCATCAATAGCCGGAATATCATAAACAACAAAATCAATCAAATCTCCCTTAACCTTAAACTCATCATACTTCTCATGCGTCACAATATTATGCGAATTCAAAAGCTCAGCGACCCTATCCTCCTCTTCCAAATCCCGAGACACATCATAAATAACATCTTCATCGACAATAGCCAAATCCTTAGTGCTAGAAAAATAATCAATCTCTCGTCCAGCATAATCAAATCTCAAAGCAACACGAACCTTAACCCCATCTCTTTCCAAGTAAATCTTCGCTCTAGGGATAACAGTCTTCTCCTCCCTTCTAAAATCCCCAGCAACATTAAACTCGAAACTATCCAAAACCTTCTGATAATACTTACTAAAAAATTCCTTCAACTCACTCTGCGTCATAGTAATTTCTTTCGGGAACCTAACAATATTCTTAACAATCTCTAAATTCGAACATTTTTTATGCTGGTAAAAACACCGCTCCTTATTATCAAAAATCCAAAGACTTCCCATCCCAAGCTCAATCAAATCCATCCTAACTAAACTAACCTTTCGCTTCCCCGAAACAAAATACGGCCTCAAAACATAATCCCCCTCGTCATTCGGCTTAACTTCCCAGCTAATATGAAAATCATGTTTCGCAAAAGTCGCGCCCAAAATTAATTCTTGTTCATTAAAATAAACTTCCTTCAAAATAGGCATCATCATATCCGTATTCACATCATAAAAAACATTCTTCGAAAATCCCTTATTACTATATCCAGAACCAAAAGTCTCTCCACTAATCATAAAATGCAAAAGCTCCCTAACATTCTTACTAACCTTCAACTTATTAAAATCAAAATGCTTCCCAGTAAATTTCATCGGCAAAGAATATTCACCGTTGTTTTTCAAAATCCCTCTTTGCAAATCCATAACCTGCCCCGCTCTCCCAAAGTTCTCAAAATTAAAATAAATAATATTCTTCTTATTCTTCTTTTCATCCTTAGGAAACAAGTCCCGAAAATATCCGATACCACCCTTATTTTTCTTATCAACTTCCTGTTCCTTCAACAAAGTCTTCGGCTTAGAATTAAATTCATTCTTCTCATTCTTCAACATCTTAAACAACAAAACAGCCCCAGCATGAGAACAAGCCTTTGCATCACTCCGATGAGCACAAGTACAAAAATGAAACATCTTATTGTCCACAATCTCGACACTAACATCATACCCTTTCTTCCGCCACCGAAACAAAATATTACATTCACTCTTGCTATCAATCCGCTCCCTCGAAATCTCCAATCTATTAAAAATCTCAATTGCCTCAGCCTGACACTGCTCATTAACAAAACTAGTCCAAACCGGCACCAGCTCCGCTTTAAGCCCCAACTTCTTCAAATCATTCCTAACTTTAACCTTATTCAATTTTGCAATTTTTCAGAAACGCAAAATCCATTTAAAAAGTTACCCGTTAAAAGTGATATCATCCATCTTAGAAAATCCACTATTAAAATGAGAAATAGCTCAACAAAAAGCACAAGTCGAAATCTTTAAAAGTAAATTAGCCTCGTTCTTATTACGCTCCGTTAGTCTAGTGGCCAAGGATCCCACCCTCTCAAGAGGTGGAAAACCCTAGTCGATGAGACAACGGTTTTATGTTCGCTTGAACAACCACTGAATCTCTCCGGAGATTCATTTGGAGAACGGTGGTGACCCGGGTTCAAATCCCGGACGGAGCGTATTTCCCCTTTTATCGACGATGTTTTTACATTTTTTCAAAATACGGGTGTTAAATTACTTAATGGACTTATCGAAAGAAAGGGAACGTTAATATTTTTATATTACAGATTAACCATCTCATAATAAACATAAAAAACAGGTATCTTCCCCTTACAAGTTATATATTATATGTAAGGGGAAGATTTATATATAATAAAACTTTAAATCATATATGGTTTATATTCATACAAAAAATGTTCGTGGAAAGAAATATTACACCTTAAGAATGTCTGAGAGAAAAGGAGATAAAGTAATCACAAGAGATATATGCAGTTTAGGAGATGACTTATCAAAAATAAAACTAGAAGATCTAGAAAAAAAGTATAAAGGGGAAATAAGAAAATATCACAAAACTCTAAAAAACTTTCTTGAAAAAAATACATATTTAGAAAAGGCAAAAAAATTAAAATTAAAAAAGAATATCTATTTTTCTAAAGAACAACAAGAAGAAATCGAAGCCATACTTATCCATTATAAATCGAAATTTCTAAAATTAGACATGTTAACTAAAAAAGAAGTCTTCGAAAACTTCATTCTTAATTTTGCCGTAAATAGTACCTCTATAGAAGGTAATACTATTAATCTCAAAGAAGCCAATGAGTTATTTACTAAGGATAAAATCCCAAAAGATAGAACATTAAGAGAGATTTATGATCTCCAGAATACAAAAAATGTCATCTTATCCTTAAAAGACAAATATCCAAAAATCAGTGAAGCCCTAATTATTGATATACATGACCAGTTATTAGAGAATATTGACAAAAGAACCGGATTTAGAACCCATGAAATCAGAATCTTCGGGCAACCCTTCAAACCATCTCCCGTGATGTATATTAAATCTGATATTAAAATATTAATAGAATGGTATAACAAGAATAAGACAAAGCTTAATCCACTTGTCTTGGCAACATTATTTCATCACAAATTTGAAAAAATTCATCCATTCTCTGATGGAAACGGAAGAACTGGAAGGGTTATAATGAATCATATATTAGAGCTGGCAAAATATCCTCCCACTATAATTACCAAAAGATTTAGAAAAGAATACATTGCTGCGATTAATAATGCAGATAAAGCGCTTAAGACAAGCTTAGTTAATATGAAGCCAGATGGTTATAAGGAACTTATTGATTTTGCCGTTCTTGAATTTAGAAGTTCTTACTGGGATATTTTTTTAATTTAAATCTTTTCGTCACCCACAAGTGGACCGACAATACTTAAAAACTCCAACAGCGTCAATAAACTAACAAAAAACAAGTTCAAAACCGCACCCCAAAAATCAGACACTTTGTCAGTCAGCTCGGACGGAGCGTTATAGTCTTTTGTGATCCTACAGGGATAGATTTTGTCCATCCACATACAACTAATTTTAAATAAATTAGAAATTAAAAAAGGAAAAGATGTGTGCGTAATTAATTTTCAATAGAAAAAGGACCATACAACATTGGGCCCTCGCTACTTGTAAAATCCTCAACAAAATAAATATTTTTACAAACAAATGCTTTTCTACTATGATCCCCACCACCGACCATTCCTTCCATCTCTTCCGCTAAACTCTGAAAATAATCTACAATAAGAATTTTATCTCCGTTTAAGCAGATATGTCTATCATTATAAAGATCTGATGCAAAACCTTCTTCAAAATTTATGCCTTTTTTAAAATATTCTTCAACTACACCTTGGGTATCAGCATTAAAACTTCTGCTTATTTCCTCATTTGGCGAGGCGTATTTCAAATAAGTAGGAATGTTATTATAAATACAATAACTATCTTGATTAGAACATTCCTGAGTAATTTGATTATTCTGAGCAGGTTGTTGAATGTTCCAAATTAAAATTCCCGCGACTACTAAAACAATTAATGCAATCCCTGTAACCCAAGACGACTTTTCCATTATGGTATATTAAAGAAAAATCTCTTTAAAAAGTTGTTGTAAATTTCAAAATCTCTGATTTTGACTATTCATAATCTCCTAAATTAAGCTTGAATAATTCCTAATCATAAATCATAAATAAAGTCTTTATAGATGTCTAATCGGTCTTCTTCGAGCGAACTAGCTTACTTCTCCCTATTAGAAACTTTCTTCTTCGAATAAAAACATACTATCCCCCAACCAAACCCGCTACCCCAATCATAGCCAGAAAAATCAAAACCGCCGCAATCAAAACTCCCAAACCTATCGCCAGAACACTCTTCCTCCTATCCAAATCCAAAAACCAAGCAAGAACCGTTCCACTATAAGCACCAGTCAAAGGCAAAGGCACAGCCACAAACAAACACAACGAAACAAACACAAGCATACCTTCCTTCCCCGCCACCCTATGAGACTTCCTCTGCAACCTTACAAGATACCTCTCAAAATACCTCTCATAAAATCCCCACCTCACAATTCGATGATGCAAAGTTTCCAAAAACCAAAATATCAAAAATATCAAAAATACATTTATAGCAACCACGAGCAAGAAAGTCAAAGCAATAGTCAAAGAGCCAGAATTTTTCACCGAATAAAACGCCACAGGCAGACCTCCCCTCAACTCAATCATAGGAACAATCGTCAACAAAAGCCCAAGCAAAAACATGCTCACATCCATATCATTCCGAATAATAATAGATATTTAAAATTAAGGTATCCAAAATTCAAACCAAATTAAATTCCAAAACTCGAGAATCATAAGCAGCCCCATCCTTCGTAATCACAAAATTATACTTAACATTGCAAGCCTCAACATCATCAGGAAACGCAAAACGAATAGTCATCGCATCATGCCACTCATTCCAATCTTCTCTCCATTGTCCAGCAATCATCCCCTGACTAGACCATCCACTCTCAATCCAACTCTGCGCCACATCTAAATCAACTCCACAATCCTCAAAACTAGCATCAAAATTATAAGCAAACCGACTTCCCTCAGGAACCTTAGGATTCACATTCTGAATAACAAACGCAACTCCATACTTCGTCCCAAGAGAAACATTAACATACCCAGTCGAAGGCAAATAAAACGCAGTCTTCCCACTAGCCCCCAACTGTCTCACAAGAATTGCCTTAACATCGTCATTCATATAGTCAATGTTATAACTTTCAAAATTAATCTTCGCCGGAACACTAGGAACAGCCGCAGGCACAGAATCAGGAACTTCCACAACCACAGGAACCGAAGCAACCTCTTCTTCAACATCAAAATTATTCCCAACAAAAAGCAAAACTACAATCAAAGCAAAAACACCAAAACCAATCATCACTCGTTCTTTCATAACTTCCGAAATAGTAAAGATATTATAAAGTTATTTATTTCAATGCTGTGTCGCACAAATAAACAAAAAAACCATACCCTTCCCTCTAACTTCTTCCAAACTTCCTAACTCGATCATAAATCCAGATCTTTCTCTTCAACTCCAAAAGCACATGACTTCTTTTTTTAGCC
>Ga0208647_1000435_pt1 | contig 12157 bp, 18 predicted proteins | sample AntAceMetag02UKA_FD_184765 | JGI IMG/M metagenome (GOLD analysis project Ga0208647, IMG submission 184765) | Saline lake microbial communities from Ace Lake, Antarctica - Antarctic Ace Lake Metagenome 02UKA (SPAdes) (version 2) | ecosystem: Environmental > Aquatic > Non-marine Saline and... | reverse complement strand
GAGAATTTTTTTAAAAGAACAAAAAAAAAATACAGAAAAACAAGAATTAGTAAAACCTTTTTTTAAACAAATTAACAAGTTGATTAAATATATAGATAATCATTCTAAAGATTATTCAGCTGTAAGTATATTTTATAGAGAATTCAGGAATTTCATTGTTAAAAATAATAGAATAACTAAAGAAGAAGTAAATGATATGTTCTCTTTAAAAGTAAAAGAATTAATAAAAAAACAAAATAAATTTGGGGATATTCTTTTAAATAAAGTTATTTTAAAGGAATTTAGAAGTTTAGGATTAATTTCAAAAATGGAATTCAAGGTTAAATTAAATAGTATTCTTTTTAGAGAAGCTATTTCGGAGGTTCTTTTAGAAGATAATATAGAAAGTGTAAGTATTACAAACTACTCTTTAGTTTTAAGTCAATTAGAGGAAAAAGGTGTTTGCTGTAAAGACATTAAAGATAAGCCAGTAAAAGAAATTTTAGTTTTTTTAAATAGAATGTTTAGCAATTTAATTTTACAAAAATCAACATCAGCTATAAATTAAAATATATTGCTTGACAAATTAAATTAATTAGTATATAATATTAAAATATGAATAATAATAATGAAAAAAATGTTGGAATAGCTAATAAATTAGTTATGAATGGAACTAAAGTAGAAATTTTGGATTATATAAGTGAAAAAATTAATAAAATGCTTATTGAAGTAAAAGACAATGCATCTATATCTGATTTCTATAAAGGGCTTAAAGGATTTTTTATTAAGGGGAAAAGAATTAGCGATAAAGAAATTAATGATCATTTTGAAAAAAAAGCATTAAACTTATTAAATAAACAAAGATTAAACAATGAATCTTTATATATAAGAAGTTTAAATAAATTTTGTTGTGCTGGATTAATCACAACAGACACTTGTGATAAATTATTAAAAGAAGTTGGTATTGATGTTAATGAAAATTTAGCTTTATAGAATTAAAATAAAAAAACCAGTATAACTGGTTTTTTTTGTTATAATTATTTAATGAAATATTTTGTATATATTATTAAATGTTCTGATGAGACTTTTTATACTGGAATCACAACTGATACTAAAAGAAGAATATTAGAACATAATGGGAATGATTTAGGTGCAAAATATACCAGAGCAAGGCAACCTGTTAATTTAGTTTATTCTAAAGAATATAAAAATAGATCCTTAGCTTCAAAAGAAGAATGTAGGATTAAAAAATTAACAAGAACGAATAAAATAAAGTTTATTAATAAATAAAAAGAGAGTTTTGAAAGATTATAATAGAGTAAAGATTTCCTATGATTAAGTGAACGAAGTTAATATAGGTTTAATATCAAAAAAAATAAGCTTGAAATTAATCAATAGATGATGTAATATATGCAACCATATGTCAAGAAATGCAGGAATAATAACTTTTAAAGATGTTTCTTATGAACATCAAGAAAATAAACCAATTTTAATAGAAACTAGTTTTTCTATTAGACGTGGAGCTAAACTTACTTTAATGGGAAAAAATGGTGCTGGTAAATCAACACTTTTTGGTTTAATTACTGGAGAATATCAAGCAGTGGATGGTGATGTAAATATAATGCCTAAAACTAGCATTGCTGTTTCAAGGCAAGTAATACCTCGTGATGAATTAGAGCTTACTGTAAGAGATTTTTTTCAAAAATGTTTTAAAGAAAAAGTTTATAATATTGATCCAAAAATAGATGAGATTTTAGAAATAGTTAATTTGGGTCCAGAAAAGGGAACAGAAGTTTATAAAACTTTTAAAGATAGAATAATAAGTACTTTTTCAGGAGGACAACAAGCTAGACTTCTTTTAGCTTCAGCTCTAATTCAAAAACCAGAAGTTCTTTTATTGGATGAGCCGACAAATAATCTAGATACAGAAGGAATAGATCACTTAACTAGATTTTTAAAAGAGTATACAAAAACAGTAGTCGTTATTTCCCATGATGCTGATTTTTTGAATGCATTTACAGAAGGTGTTTTATATCTTAATGCGCAGGTTAGAAAAGTGGAAAAATATGATGGCGATTATCACAATGTTGTAAGGGAAATAGAAAGACAAGTTGTTAAAGAAATAAGGAAAAACGCACAATTAGCAAAAGAAATTCAAGCTAACAAAGATAAGGCAAATTTTTTCGCCCATAAAGGAGGTAGGTTAAGAGCTGTAGCAAAAAAAATGCGTGAAAAGGTAGAAGATTATGAAGATAATAAAGTTGAGGTTCGTAAAGAAGATCAAACTATTAGAAAATTTACAATACCTGTACAAACAGGAGTTCCTTTAAATATTTTGAAACTTTCTTCTTATACTATTTTTATTGATCATGCACCGAAAGAAGTAAAAGCTAAACTTTATTTAGAACGCGGTGATCATATACATATGGTTGGCCCAAATGGAATTGGAAAAACTACTTTATTAGAATCATTGGCTTCAGGAAAAGCTACTGGTGAAGAAGTTACTGATGGAATAAAAATTGGATATTACAGACAAGATTTTTCCAATTTAGATTTTGAAAAAACTCCAAGAGAAATATTATTTTCTATAATGGAAAAGCAAGATGAACAAGAGATGAGATCAGTAGCTGCTGGATTTTTAATAGATTCTGAAATTATAAATACTAAAATAAAAAGACTTTCAGAAGGGCAAAAAGGTTTAGTTGCTTTTGCAAGACTTGTTTTAATGAAACCAGGACTTTTAATATTAGATGAACCCACTAATCATATAAACTTTAGACATCTTCCTGTAATAGCAAAAGCATTGGCACAATTTGAAGGGGCAATGATTTTAGTTTCCCATGTTGAAGATTTTGTTAAAAAAGTAAAAATAGATAATATTTTTGACTTGTCTAAAAAAGCTAAATAATTTTTCCCCGACTCCGTCTTTACGAGCATAAAAAATCAATCCAGAACACAACAATCCTCAAACCCCGTCTTCGCGAGCGACAGCGAAGCAATCCAGAATATATAAAACTATAACTGGATCACTTCATACTTTACAAAGACGAATGTGAAGTAAAATAATTATTTAAAATTTAATGAGAGTTCCGTCAGACTTTCACAGGAGTTTAAGTTTTCTAGATTACTTCATATCTCACAATAATAAGCATTACTATCTTCGTAAATTTACGAAGTGTTTTTTTTATTAAAAATAATAATGATATAATAAAAAAATGACAAATAAAAAAGAAATTTATAAATGTAATATTTGTGGAAATATTACAGAAGTAGTTCATTCAGGAATGGGGGAATTAGTTTGCTGCGGACAGCCAATGGAATTAGTAGCGGAAAAAGATAATAAAGAAGAAGGATTGGAAAAACATGTTCCAGTTATTGAAAAAACAGAAGATGGAATAATTGTCAAAATTGGTTCAGTAGAACATCCAATGGAAGAAAATCATTTTATAGAATGAATTGAAATTATAACTGAAAATAAAATATATAAAAAATTTTTAAAACCAGAAGAAAAACCAGAAGCTGAATTTAAAATAAAAGAAGAAGTTTTAAAACTGCAAGCATATTGTAATGTTCATGGGCTTTGGATATCAAAATAATTTTTAAATAATCATGTTAGATATTAAAAATTGTAAAAAAGAATTTGATAAATATACTAAAGATTATGATTTTAAAAACCATAGGATTAATTTAAAATATCATCATACTTTAAGAGTTGTAGATAATTGCGAGAAGATAGCTAAATCATTGAGTTTAAATAATAAAGATATAAATCTTGCCAGAATAATAGGTTTTTTGCATGATATTGGAAGGTTCGAACAAATAAAACAATATAACTCATTTAATGATATAAAAACCATTGATCATGCAGAATTAGGAGTTAAAATTTTAAAAGAAAATAATTATTTAAATAAATATACAGCAGAAAATCATAAAATTATTTTAGAAGCTATAAGTAATCATAATAAATTTTCAATAAAATTAGGTTTAGACAAAAGAACAGAAATGTTTTGTAAGATTATTAGAGACGCAGATAAAATTGATATCATAGAAATACTTTTTAATGATAATGTAAAAATAATAACAAATGCTGGGGAGATAAATGAGAAAATTTTAAAATCTATTGAACAAAATAATCTAGCTGACAAAAAGGATTCCGAATCTAAGATGGATAATTATTTATGTATAATTGCTTTTATATTTGATTTATACTTTGTGTATAGCTTGGATTATTTAAAAGAAAGTAAAATTATAGAAAAAATTATAGAAAAAATAATAACAAAAAATAGAGATAAAGAAATAAAATTAATCCAAGTTAAAAAAATAGTTAAAGATTTTTTAAATAAATAAAACTAAAAAAACTGGGTCGCTTCGTTTCACTCGCAAAGACTAATGTAAAGTAAAATAATTATTTAAAATTTAATGAGAGTTCCGTGAGACTTTCATAAGAGTTTAAATTTCCTGGATTGCTTCGTTTCACTCGCAAAGACGAATAAGTTTATTTTCACAAACATCAACAATCCTCAAACCCCGTCTTTGCGAGCGATAGCGAAGCAATCCAGAATGCATTAAATTAAAAGATAAATATATATTTTATATATATTAAAATATATATATTTAATTTTAACAAAAATACAATAAAACCTGGATCGCTTCGTACCTCGCAAAGACGAATAAGTTTATTTTCATGAATGAAAGAAAACAACTTAAAACAAAAAAACCAAAAACCTATCGTCTTCGCGAACACAACAAACCTCCAATCTCGTCTTTGCGAGCGATAGCGAAGCAATCCAGAATATATAAAACTATATCTGGATCACTTCATACTTTATAAAGACAAATTTATTATTTTATAAAATACATATTTACATCTTTATATTCTATGGTAATATAAATAAAATTATATTATGGAAAAAAACGTGATTAAGAAAATTAACAGAGAGTCAGCAAAAGTTACTATTTTAATAGCAGAGTTAGTTATATTTTATATTTTATTTCATGAAAATATTTGACCAATAATTATGGATTATATAAATGAATTTAATTAAGAAATTAATCAAGAATTAAATCTGGATAAATAATATTTTTTCAAAAAAATATGTTAAAATGCTTAAATTAATTTCATAAAATATTATAGTAATGGTAAATTTAGATTTAATAGAAAAAGTTCTGGATACAAAAGAAGAGCAAAAACAAAAAGAATTAAAAAACAGAATACAAAAGATGTTATTTAGTGTTTTTAGCTATAAACCTGAAAAAGTAGATAAAGAAGATAAAGTAATAAGTAATCTATCTAAAAGAAAATCAGTTAATATAGATATTGGATGGGAATAAAAAACTTGACTTATTTATTTTTTATTGTTAAGTTTATTTAATGAATGTAGAATATGGTAAAAGATATGAAAACTGTTCTGAAAATAATTCAGAATTGTTTTTATTAAAAATAGGGGATTATTGTTCAGAATATGGATATGTTAAAAAGATCACGGCAGGTGGTATTCATTTTGACTCAGCTCCTCTTGGAAGATTGAGCGGAAACACAACATTTGTTTTATTTCCTAAAAAAGAAAAAATAAACTTATCTACAAAAAATGCAGTTTATAAAACTTTAAATATTGGTTTATAAAAAAACAATATCTTCTTGTTTTTTAAAAAATATAGGCATATAATTAATATGTTATGAAAATATATAATGATTTAACAAAAATCTATAAAAGGATTTTTTGGACAAAAACAATAGGGTTATCCTTATCTTTGGTTGGAGTTTTAATGTTAATGACAAATTTCAATTATCAAGAATATAAAATGTTCTTTTGAGCAATGATGTTTTGGTATCCTATGGTAGGTGGTATGGTGGGTATTATGGGAATTTTAGATTATCATCCAACTTTAAAAATAAATCTTTATTTATGAAGAGGTGCAATGATGGGAGCTTTCATGAATTTATTATTAGTTTTACTTGCCTATGATTCATTAGTTAGCATAGCAAATGCTTATCAAATAAATATAAGTGCAGGATCATTAATAGCAGCGACTATTTTAGAAGGTGCATTAGTTGGTTTATTTATGGATTATGTAACAACTAAAATGTTTGGAGAAGGTGCAGAATTGTTGGAAAGATAAAAGATTAAAGCATGATAAACGAAACAATCTTTTTTTGTTTTGTTTTCGCAAATAAAATGAAGCGATTCAGTTTTAAAAGGTTTATTAATTAAAATAAAAAATATGAAATATATAGGGAATATAGAAAAAGAAACTTTAGAAAATGAAAATTTCAGAAAAGTTTTAAATACAACTGATAGATCTCAACTTGTAGTTATGGCTATTCAAATTGGTGATGATATAGGGATGGAAGTTCATAAAGAACACGATCAATTTATTAGAATCGAACAAGGCGAAGCAGAAGTTATTTTAGATGGAGAAGTAACTGAAATAAAAGATGATTTCGCTATAGTTATTCCAGCAGGAGTAGAACATAATATTGTTAATATTTCAGATTCTGAAGTCTTAAAGCTCTATACTATCTACACACCACCTGAACATGCAGATGGAACTATTCATGTTGATAAAGCTGAGGTTGATAAATATGAAGAAGAACATCATCAGTAAAATATAAAAAAGAATTTTAATAATTAAAATTCTTTTTTTATTGCCTATGTACAAAAGTAGAAAAGTGTGATAATATACCTCATAAGATTTAAAGGGAGCTTTTATTTTGCACATTTTGCAAACAAAATATTATTTTTAATAATTTAATTTAAGAAGCTTTTATGGATATGATTTAAAATATCATGCTGGTAAGTATTTATATTTACATAAAATCTTATTAAAAATTAAAATAAAATAAAATGACAGAAAAAACAGAATTAATGTTTTCTGATTTAGGACTTTCTAGTGAAATTCTTGAAGCAATAGAAAAAAAAGGATTTACTAAACCAAGTCCTATTCAAGCGGGAATAATCCCATTATTATTAAAAGGGGAAAAAGATATTATAGGTCAAGCACAAACTGGAACTGGTAAAACAGCTGCTTTTGCTTTACCTCTTTTAGAGAGATTAGATTCTAATGTAAAAGAAACTCAAGCTATTATCTTAGCTCCTACTCGTGAGTTAGCGATTCAGGTATCAAAAGAAATAGAATCTTTCAGAATTAAAAATTCTCCAGATGTAACAGTAATTTACGGTGGTAATAACATGAGAACAGAGGTATCTTCTTTAAGAAAAATGCCAAATATCGTAGTTGGAACTCCGGGAAGAATACAACATCATATAAGAAACAAAGTTTTAAAATTAGAAAATATTAAATATTTTGTTCTAGATGAAGCTGATGAAATGTTAAATTTTGGATTTAGATCAGAGATAGAAGAAATTTTAAGCTTAACTCCACCAGAGAGAAAAGTATTATTATTTTCTGCAACAATGCCAAAAAGTATAATGGATATTGTAAACAATTACATGCATGAATACGATACAGTAAAAATAGATCCAAAAGAAATGACTAATGAAAATATTTCTCAAAAATATTACACAATTAGAGATTTTGATAAATTTGAAGCATTATGTCAGATTATGGAATCTGAAGAAAATTTTTATGCTATTGTTTTTTGTAAAACAAAATCAGATACAGAAGTTATTGCTAATAAATTAATCAATAAACATTTAAAGGCAGAAGCTTTAAATGGAGATATTGATCAATCTAAAAGAGAAAAAATTTTAAATAGATTTAAGAGTGGAAGTACTAATATTTTAGTAGCGACTGATGTTGCAGCTAGAGGTATTGATGTTGCAGAATTAAACTTTGTAGTTAATTATTCAATTCCTGAAAATCATGAAATTTATACACATAGAATTGGTAGAACAGGAAGAGCTGGTAATAAAGGAACAGCAATTACTTTCATTAATGGTTCAGAAGTTAGCAAATTTAATTTTTTTCAAAAAAAATTAAATATAGTTATGAAAAAAGGTATATTGCCAACACCTGATCAGTTAGTTTTGAAAAAACAAAAACATTTAATTGAAAGAATCGAAGAAACTATAGGTGGTGAACATGAAAAATATCTAATTCCTTTTGCAAAAGAGTTATTGGAAAAAGGCGAATCTTTAGATGTAATAGTAGCTTTGTTACAAGATGCCTATAGTAATGATTTCAATCCTAATAATTATAAGACAATAGTAGAAGATAAGGCTAGATCAGGATCTGGTAATAATAGAGGAGGAAGGGTTAATAGAACTTGAAGAAAAGGAGGAGATAGTAGAAACTCAGGTTCTTCTAGAGGTTATGGTAATAGAAGTTCAGGTGGAAGTTCAAGTTCTAGAAGTTATGGAAAAAGAAGCTCGGGTAGTGGAAATTCTACAGCTAAGAAATATTTTTCAAAAGGAGCTTCAGCTAAAACTGGAGGCAGAAAACCTTCTGGAAATTCTGGGAAAAGATACACTTCTAGTAAAAAATAAAATAAATTTAAAAATTTTAAAATAAAAAGATGGAAAATGCTACGCATTTTCTATTTTTTTTTGTCTTTATTAATCAGAATACAATAAACCTCCAACTCCGTCTTTATAAACACAACAACCCCCAACTCCGTCTTTGCGAACGATAGCGAAGCAATCCAGAATATATTAAACTAAAAAATAAATATATATTTTAATATATATTAAAATGCATACATTGAACTTTAACAAAAATACAAAAAAACCTGGATTGCTTCGTTTCACTCGCAAAGACGAATAAGTTTGTCTTCGCGAGCGATAGCGACACGATCCAGAACATAATAAATAAAATAAATTTAAAAAATTTAAATAAAAAGACGGGAATTTGTTTCACAAATTCCCGTCTTTTTATTTTAAAATTTTTCTCCAATTCTCTGACCGACTATCGCACCAACTATTGCCAATAATACACTAAAGAATAATCCAGAAAAAGAAAACATGTTAGAATCTCATAATTTTGGAATCAATGATCCAATATAAGATCCTATAAAAAGTCCCCCATAAATAAATTTTTTCATACTTTATATTATATCATTATTTTGAAAAATTTTACTTATTCAATTTTTTATGGTAGAAATAATTAATAATACTAATTTAAATAAAATTAAGTATGAAATTAGAAAAGTATTAATTAAAATATTTAAAGAAAAAGAAGAAATAAAATGAGCCCAGAAAACCTAGTAAACCCAGTGGAAAAAAAAAGAAAAAAAGATTTAGAATTATTTACAATTATAATAATTAATTTTTTTGATAGCATTAAACGTATTCCAGCTAGATTAATTTCTAAAATAACTTGATACAAATAAATAACATGAAATATAATAAATTAGGAAGTCATATTGAAACAGTTAAGAGAATGCCTGCTGGCAAAAAAGAACAGTATATTAATTCAAGTAAAAAATCATTAATATTGCTTTTTGATAATTCAAGACTGGAAGGGGTTATTATAAGTATTCAATCTGATTTGCAAGAATTATTAGATGATGATGAATATAGAAATTTTATTAAATATTTGCAAGAATTAAAACCGCATGAATTAAGTGAATTGAAAAAAGAAATTGTAGAAAAAAACAAGATTAATTAATCTTGTTTTTTATTTTAACCTAACCTCACTTTTCTAATTCTTCTTTATATTTTTCTTCAAATATTAATCAAATTATTACAAATATTTCTGAATTAAAATAAGCATTTTATATCATAAAATTTTACATTTGTTAATTTTTGTGATAAACATATATAGTAAGGTTTTAAAAAACCTATAAAAAATAATTAACATGACAGAAAAGTTAGAATTAGAACAAACAACTGAATCAGACAGACAAAAAATAATTAATGTTGTAAATCAAAGCATGTTCTATTTACAAAGTTCATCAAAATCAATAAAGGATATTATTAACGAAACTAACATAAAAGTATTTGGATTAATAAGTAATTATTTAGAACCAATAAAGGAAGGAATAAAAAAAGATATCGCATTAATACTTAATAAAAAATAAATATGGGAGCATCAGGATTAAACGGAAATTCAAATAGGGAAATTTTAACAAAGAAAGGAATGGGAATAAAACTTTTTATGAAAGAGAAAAAACAAAATTAGTTTTAAGTAAAGTTTTAGAAAAACCTACTTGTAATATGAATAATATTTTTTCATTTTTATTTTTTTGACAAGTAAATCAAAAAAAATAATAAAAAAACAAGAATTAATTCTTGTTTTTTTATTGTTAAATTATTTTAACCACATTTATCTAAATCTTCTTTATATTTTTCTTCAAATATTAATCAAACTGTTATAAATATTCCAGCAATCACAGGTCCTATTATAAATCCTGTAATACCAAATACAGCCAATCCTCCGAATATTGAAATAGTAATTAATGCATCGTGCATCGCAGTAGCATTTCCAACTAAAATTGGTCTCAATATATTATCAACACCGGAAATTAATATAGCTCCTATTATTAACAACAAACCTTGTCAAAAATTTTCAGTTAATAAAAATATTATTCCAGTAGGTAATAAAACTATAGTTGGTCCAACTGCTGGAATAATTGATAAGAAAATCATTAATATTGTTAATAATAAAAAAGCCTTAATCCCAACTATATATAAAAGAATTCCTCCTAAAAATCCTTGAACTAAAGCAACAATTAAAGTACCTTTAAAAATTGCTCGAACAATAGAAATAAACTTTCTAAATATTTTTTCTTCTCTTTCATTTCCTATTGGTAAAATATCAGATATTCTTTTTGATATTTTTACCCCATCTTTAAAAATAAAAAATAATAAATAAATCATTATAAAAAAACCAATAACTGTATTTAAAGTATATTTTCCTAAATTTAAAGCTTCATTGCTTACGGTTACAGCTGTATTTTTAATAATAGAAATTATTTTATCTTTAGCTTCAATAGGATCTATATGTAAAATATTTGATACATTATTGAAATGATTTTCATAAGAATCAAAGTTTATATATTCAGTAACATTATTTTCAGTAGCTAAATTTTGATAAATACTAACAGCTTCTTTAGCAACAGAATTACTAATTAAATATATTGGTAAAAATATTAATACTAATATTACAGATATGGTTAAAAGGGAAGATAAAGCCTCTCGTTTTTTAGTTATTTTTAATAGTAATTTATATAAAGGAAAAAATACAATCCCTAACACCATTGCCCAAAAAAGAATTAATAAAAAATCATTTATTAGCCAAAAAAATAAAATTGATATAGAACCGATTAGTAAAAAGAAAAACGAATTTTGTATTGTTATAAATTTCATAATAAATTAATTGTAACATTAAGTTAATAAAAGTTAATCTAAATTTTACCTAAATTATTTTTACAGGTAATTAAAAATAAACCCCCAACCCCGTCTTTGCGAGCATAACAAACCAATCAGAATAAAATAAACCCCCAACCCCGTCTTTGCGAGCGATAGCGAAGCAATCTAGAATATATTAAACTAAAAAATAAATATATATTTTAATATATATTAAAATGCATACATTGAACTTTAATAAAAATACAAAAAAACCTGGATTGCTTCGTTTCACTCGCAAAGACGAATGACTTCGTCATTATGAACAAAATGAAACAATTCTTAAACCCCGTCTTTGCGAGCGATAGCGAAGCAATCCAGAATACAACAAACTCCAATTCCTAATAACAGTTTTTTAGATTATAGAATTCTGATACAATATTGTTTATGAATAATTTCTTAAATGAAATTTTAAATAAATTAAGTTTTTATTTTAAATTATTAATTCTATCTCCTGGGGTTATTGTTCATGAATTAGCACATGTTTTATTTTGCATTATTTCTAATGTAAAAATTAGAAAAATTAAATTATTTCAATTTTCAGAAATAGCTGGATATGTTGAGCATGATAAACCGGCAAATTTATTTTCTGCTTTTTTTATTTCTTTTGGTCCATTATTTTTAAACACAGTAGTTTCTTATTTTCTTTTTAAAGAATTCAATATGAATTTTGATGAAAGTAAAAACTTATTATTTTTATATTTAGGAATATCTATTTCTTTTTCATCTATTCCTTCAGATATCGACGGAAATGCTTTTGGTTTTTACATCAAAGATAAAGTTAAGAGAAATCTTTTATTTTTTCCTATTATTATTTTTCTACCATTAGTTTGAATTTTAAATATTATGAATTATCTTAAAAATTTTGGTTT
>Ga0208647_1000431_pt1 | contig 12227 bp, 15 predicted proteins | sample AntAceMetag02UKA_FD_184765 | JGI IMG/M metagenome (GOLD analysis project Ga0208647, IMG submission 184765) | Saline lake microbial communities from Ace Lake, Antarctica - Antarctic Ace Lake Metagenome 02UKA (SPAdes) (version 2) | ecosystem: Environmental > Aquatic > Non-marine Saline and... | reverse complement strand
CATAAACCTATCGTTCTCAACAAAGGCCAGAAAAACTTACAGGGACGGGGAAGGACGCACCGTCAGGAAAGCATCTATAAAAATGATGATTTGGAAATCTTTTTCCCTTGACTTTCTTTTTCATAGAAGGCTGGAGGCATGAAATGACGAAGCAATCTCAGATTCGAGATCGCCACATCCCTCAATGCATTTCGGGATTCGCGAAGACGTATTTGGATAAATTCTTAGTTTACATCGATACAGGGATTTCATGAAAAAGCTACTCTTTATATATATCCCGTATGGCGCCATTGACCTGCTGCTCACGGCAGCCATCATCATGGAATTGATCAATAAGCGTTATGACCTGCTTTGGTCCAATTTTCCCATCCTGATCTGGGGAATGATGTCCTTTAATAAGAAGCTAAAGGCTAGCAATAATGATCTGGTTGCTTGAATTCCTTATATTCGCCATGACGGGCGTATTGTTACTCCATTCAATTCTCAGTCGTTCAAAGCAGTTCACAATTATCTTCTGGTCCGCCGGGCTGATCATGGGGCTGCTGAGAGAGATCGCTCTATCTGGAATCAGCGGATATTATTTGTACGGAGATTTTGTGCTGACTATTGGGGGCATTCCCTTCATTTTTCTGCTGTTCTGGACAAATCTTTCCTATTTAAGCTGGGAATGGAGCAACAATTATCTGGGCACAGAATATTTCCAAAGCAAGGGCTGGGATCAGCATCTACCCTTAATATTTCTCACCATGATGCTGGCCTCTTTCTTTTTTGAAGCCCTTTTGTCTCAATTCAATCTCATTCGCTGGAATTTGGAAGCCATGCCGTCTCTCTGGGGGAATACACCTGTGCTGGCACCGTTTACCTATGGTTTTACAGGGGTCCTTTTTATGAGAAGCTTTAAATTATTATGGGATAAACCCCACCAAAGCTGGCCACTTGTGGCTTTAAAACTCTTCGCAATACAGCCGCTTGTGGTACTTGCACTCGTGGGACTTCTCTTCGTTACAAACTTGTTCATTATCCTGACCTTCGTGTCAGGGTGAAGTCTTTGGAAACGAAGACTGATTCCTGATTGACAGGGGATTGGTGTTAGATTACATTAGCCCGCTTTTTGGATGCCCGGGTGGCGGAATTGGTAGACGCGCTAGGTTCAGGATCTAGTGTACGCAAGTACGTGCTGGTTCGATTCCAGTCTCGGGCACTTCTCAATAAATAATTACAAATTAAAGATTAAAAATTAAAAATTAAAAGCGGGAAGGCACGTCTTGCTGGATCGATTCCAGCTTGTCGGGCGTAGCTCTGAAAGAGCGCAGACTGATCTCGGGCACACCTCATTAATAGTTAAAATAATTAAAAATTAAAAATTAAAAGTTAAAAGCAGTTAGGCTAGTACGTGCTGGTTCGCTTCCAGCCTGACTTGTCCGGCGGCTTGTAGGGGTGAAACCGAAAGGTGTAGACCCAAGCCGTAAGGATCTAGATGGACCTGCTGGGGGAAATTCCGTAGTTCATAGAGGAACTTCTCAGATAATTGTCTGAAGTTCAAATTACAAACAAATATTTATATTAACAAATGCTCGTGTATTGATATAAATTTATGCCTTCGAAAAGGGAGAAAAGGATGAAAAACAAAAGTAAAAAAAATCTGCAGGTTTTAATGGTGATACTGCTTGTTATCATGATACCTGGTCTTGTAAAAATATTTACTTCAAACGCTTTCCTCATGGTCCGTGATGTCGATATGGCTTTATTATTTGGATCAGGCATGGGTGCGGGGGCATTTCTAGTAACCCTTTTTTCCTACCTGAAATCCTAATTGGTATGAAGATTCCCAATAATATGACGGCCATTAGTCAACACTCCTGCATATTCTTGCATTGAAGACCTTACTTTTCTATCGTATAAAAGTGAGGTAGCTTAAATGAAGTCCTACAAGGTAGAAGCTCTAATTTTCACCTCTAGTATTCGAAAGGGGGGAATAATGCGCCAAACAATCCTTAGTCTACTCATTGGAACTGTATTTGTGACCATATCCTGTGAAGAGGCATCGAAGGAGTCACTTCCGACATTTACCATAGAAGGAACCGTGTTTTTCCAAAACCATGCCCTGGAAAACGCAACTGTTCGCATAGAAGGACACTCAAATCTATCCACAGTATCCGATGAATCAGGGAAGTTTGTCATTTCGAATGTCCCGGAGGGTGACCATGTACTGAAGATCTCCAAATCTCTTTCAGATGGCTCATTTACTGAGACGAGCAGCGAGTTATCAGTTGAGGAGGATCTGATTCTAAATTTTCTTCAATTACCTAGACCTGCCTATTTATTTGAGCCGACCCAGACCACATCTGAAAGTACACAATTAAGATGGAATGCAACTGATGCAGCAGATTTCCGCGAATACAAGATTTATCGACACTCCTCATCAGGTCTGGATGAGAGTACGGGTGAATTGATTCACATATCAACCAGTATTCTGGATACCAGTTTTATCGATTCGGGGTTGGACCCGCTTTCTGAGTACTATTATCGGGTCTATGTCATGAATGATTTCGGCCGGCTAGGTGGCAGCAACATCGTCCATGTCTCCACCCTTATTAGAAATTTATTTCCAGATGGTGGGTTTGAAACGAGTCAGATATTAGATGATTACTGGAATATTTCTTATGGACCTGCCTCCTCAGCTTCAATTTCTGATTCATTGAGCTATGCCGGATCTTATGCCCTTAAATTGTCCCTGCCCGCGGTGGTTTCTCATGATCTAATGATGGGAGCTAGAGCAGGTGATATTTATGAACTTTCTTTCTATTATCGACTTACAGGTGACTCAATTGTCTATGGTCAACCTGATGATAGGTCTTTGACACTCAATCATTTTGGTGGCTCAAACATTGGATTCAGTATGTTCGGTACTTTTTCTGATACGGATCCAGGACCGTCCTTCGATTCTGGTTGGCTATTTTATTCAAATAATTACTTGATCAAGGAAGATACGCCGATTCAGTTGTCTTTTAGTCTGAGTACATCAACAGATCTGTATATGTGGTTTGACAATTTCGAGCTGAAGAAGGTGTTCTGATAGACCCATGAGGAATTTGAAATCAATGTTCATAAGATTGTTGATCTGTTTACCACTTTTGGTAAACCTGTTCATCTCCTGCGTGGCCGGAACTGATGAGAGGGTCATTAAAGTGTCTACAGGAACCTCTTTCGGTGAATGCCTTGGATATTGCAGCAGAACCATGGAAATCAGCAAGGAATCGCTTAGCTATGTAGCCACTGGCACGGATGCTGCCAGTTATCCCCCAAGAGCCATGCAGACAGAGTTAAGCGATGCTGAATGGAAGCAGTTGGTTGACCTCATTGATCTGGATAACTTGAAGAGCTACGAGGATGTCATTGGGTGTCCGGACTGTGCTGATGGGGGAGCAGAGTTTATTAAGGTGGAAATGACCGAAGGGACCAAACAAATCACATTTGAATATGGTGATAGCCTAGGCACGATTCAACCCCTTGTTGAGCATTTGCGGGCTTTGAGAGCCAGATATGAATCCAGTGTTTTTGATAAATAATTCATTCCCCACATGACATATTCACAGTTAAGCGATACCATTCCAATAGAGTTCGGGAAGCAATTTATCTCCTTCATCACTGGCGAACACAATGAAGACCGGATTGCACTGAAATATCATTTCAATGAGTCCTCGGGGATCATTTATGCCCTGGTGAGCTTTGGAAAATTAGCTCAAGGCCCACCTGGACATGCCCACGGAGGAGCGATATCCGCCGTATTTGACGAGCTTATGGGTGCCTGCTGCTGGGTGAATGGGTATCCTGCGATGACTGCTCAGTACACAACTCGTTTTTTTAAGCCAGTGCCCCTTGGAGAAGAAATCCTATATTCTGCCAAAGTGAAACAAATGGATGGAAGTAAGATCAATCTGGAGGCAAAACTTATCAATAATCGCAAAGAGAAATATGCAGAAGCCCGCGGCTTGTTCATTCTTCAGGATATGAAGACCTTTGAAAAGATGAATCTAAATGATTCCATTAGGGCTGGGCATCTGCAGACACTCGCAAAACAAGTACTGAAATAAACGAAAGGGTTGGACATGGCTTGGACATTCAAATTCGAGTTAGATAAATACGAAGTAGAGGATTTAAAGGCAATCCTGGAAAAATTAAAGAAGAAGGATGTCAAAAAGGTGGAGATCTCTGTGAGCGGTGATGTCCGCAAACTCGCCACGAACATGCTTAAATCGGTTTATGATCAGGAAGACTTCTTTAAGGATGATCGTTGGTAGCCGGAAAGATTCGAAGGAAGCTATTCTCTTTTGAGTAAATCAGTCCTTATTTCAGCCTGTTTAGTGGGCGAAAATTGCCGTTTTGATGGCGAACATAGTCTTCGAAATGAACTCCTCGAACTACTTGAGGGTAAGGATCTGATCCCAGTCTGCTCGGAAGTTGAAGGTGGTTTGTCTGTTCCGCGCCCCCCAGCCGAGATTCGAGCGGGTCGCGTATATCGCCAGAGTGGGGAAGACGTGACTTCCAATTTCAACAAAGGAGCAGAAATCTGTCTTAAACTGGGAAAAACCCATGAGGCGACCCTTGCCATCTTGAAGAGTCGCAGTCCTGCCTGTGGATGTGGACAAGTCTATGATGGATCATTTTCAGGCAAGCTCGTCGAGGGGGATGGGATTTTTACAAAAACCTTGAAGAATGCAGGAATCGAATGCATCTCTGATGAGGACTACCTATCAAATATTTCCTAATATTTGATATTCTATGTACGGGCGCAATGCATTGCGCCCCGAAACCTAATCATTTTGTAACCAACATCCCATCTGTGCCTCAAAGACCTGTGAGCAAAAGAATTTGACAACAGAATATATTTAAATCGATACGGATGACAGGTATCGCGAATGGGAGAAAAAATGACTGAAAATCTAACAAAACAAGAATTTCTCGATAAAGTATTTGATTATGAAAAAGAGACGGACTGGAACTATAAGGGCGATACACCCTGTATTATTGATTTCTGGGCTGATTGGTGTGGACCCTGTAAAGCGGTTGCGCCGGTTCTTGAAGAACTATCAAATGAATACGATGGGAAAGTGAAAGTTTATAAGGTGAATACAGAAGTAGAACAGGAATTAGCCGGCGTTTTCGGTATCAAAAGTATTCCATCACTGCTCTTTGTTCCTCTCAATGACAAACCTCAGATGGCTGCTGGTGCCCTTCCCAAGGAGTCATTCGTGCAGGCATTCCAGGAAGTTCTGGGAGTTGCTCCAGTAATAGCCTAATTTCTTGACATTATAATAAAGTGAAAAGCGTGGACGTGGTTCTGCGCTTTTTCTTTTCCTCAAAGAATTCACGATAGTGTCATCCTGATCCTGGACCTCCGCTCCAATAGTCACATGAGAGTGGTGATAAACTGCGAAGGACGAAGTTGAAGAATCATAACCATGCACTTTGGACAATATCATAATTTTTGCAGTAAGGACTTTTTTTCCAAATACGTGGAGAGCCATGTTTCTCCGGAATTATATATTTCCCTTTATAATTAATGTGATCCTTTTACCTGAATCAATATGTAGGGGTGACAGGTATTTCCAGAGTAAATCAATGTATAATAGTATTCAAACACTTGACGAAAGTGATTTTGCTAAGTGCATTGAAAATTGTTAATTAAAATATATAATTACTGTAGTTGATACTAGAATTCAAAATAGCTAAAAGACATGCTATAACACACTAATATATATAACACAGATTGCATTTGTTAATATATGTTAAATGACATATATAATTACACGTAACGTACATATACCAAAATAGGATATCGATTAAAATTGAGGATCATTCTCCCAAATAAGGAATAAACTCTAAATACTAAAAAATCGATCAAAACAGAGGGGGTTAGTATGATTAGAGTTTTCAATACGGTAGCAATTATAATGTTGGTGTTTCTTTTTCAGTGTGGAGAGGAGGGTGAAGTTAACAGTTTAAATTCAGTGAATAAGAAGGAAGGGTTAGAGCTGATTCAACTCAATGATAATCTAGCAAGAGGAATAAGAGCTAATTGTTGTAATGATCATTTCCCATCGGAGGGTACTAACAATCCTGAAGATACAGCTTGTGCAACGATTAATTGGTGTGGATCTGGAGATGTCAATATCTCTTGTCTAGATTGCGCAATGCTATGGTCAGAATACAATCTATACAAGGGGAGTAGGTTATTATATAAAGCATGTGGAGAAAGTATTCCAATATTCCCGCGCGCACCATCTTGGGCTAGTGCAGCAGTTGATGGGGATAACCCGGAAATTGAATGGGGCTTTGTATATTCACATGAATATTCAGTTCAACGTAAAATCGGGAGTGGGTCGTGGAGCGATCTTACAACATTGGACAACTGTTTGACAGGGCACGAGAGCTGTGGTGATAGTTATTATATTGACACTTCAATAGATTTGGATACAATCTCAGTTACTTATGACTATAGAGTGAAATCAGTGGTTTATACTTTTACTTCAGTACCATCGCCAACAGTTACATTCGGTGGTACACCTAATGTGGTTATTTCCGGTCCGACATCATTGACAACATTGCAAACAGGGGTGTTTACAGCCAATGTAACTGCTGGGGTTCCAGACTATCGCTATGAGTGGTGGAAATACCAATACTGTAATGAAGCCAAGGCTGAAAGTGATGGTACGAGAGCGATCCCATGTGGGTCTTGGGTCAAGCAAGGTGGAACCACAAATTCATTATCAAAAGGTGGCGCCGTTCCTGGATTTATGCTAAAAGTAATAGTTACTGATCGAGCGAGTGAAGTTGGCATTGACTACCATTATGTTACGGTCTCGCTACCTTAAGGAAAAATACTGGCTTAGCTCATATATATATTATATTATTCTAAATTAAGCGATAATTATTGGGGGCCTAAACAATGAAAGCTATAAGACCATTAATCCTAAAAGGCCTAGTCTTAAGTAGTTTCGTTTTTCTGTTTTATTGTGAAGAATCAAAAGATCCACCAGTCGAATTTATACCTGATGAGCGAGTCTGGGAAACTACTGCATCTGTTTTTCCAAATATTGGTACTGCGAATACGTATTTTCAGCCTGAGCTTATTACAGTGGTCGAAGGAGATACGGTTACGCTGGGGGTTGACTATCAGATTCGTTGTGATTATGATAATGATGGTATAGCAGAAACAGATTGGTTGAATTCTTTACCTGAAACACCTGCGTTTAGCACATATGGTAAACATGTACTCAATGTTGAAATAGCTACCCCTGCCGGGCAGATCATGACAAGTGCAGAATGTAGTGTTTATGTACAACAACTTCTCCAAATCACCCCAACTAATACATCAGGAAATGTTCAGGGTAACATCACTTGGCTGAAAAATGGTTCAAATCGCATAGCATTTGATATGAAGGGAGAAGACGCTAATAGTGGCCGTAGCATTTGGGTTGTAGATTATCCAAATGGAGATCCTATTCAGGTTACATCAAGTCCAGCTACAACTGAAAATTATTATCATACGTTTCCAGAATGGTCTCCAGACGGCGACAGAATTGCCTATAGCAATGATGGGATAGAGATAATGAACGTTTCCTCGGGAATCACTGAGATGTTAGATGAAAGGGGCGGTGTTTATGCAAAGAGTTGGTCGCCTGATGGTCGTTGGCTTATCTATTGGAGTAGATATAATAGTGAAACACTGGTCTATGATTTTGTAAATGATTCTTCATCAGTATTATTTGATGATCAGTATGTAGTAGGCTGGTCACCTGATGGCGGAAAGCTTGCGACCTGTCAAATGGGCGACTGGGAAAACTCTACTCTTCAAATCATCGATTTTGAATCAAAGGCAGTTCTTGAAGAACACATTGTTCCCACTCATGGATATAAATTAGAGTGGTCACCAGATGGCAAGTGGATATCTGTGGGGTTTGATGGGCATAAGAAATATGGACTCATATTTAACTGCGAAGCAAAAACGACTTATACCTGGGAACCAGACGATCTTAGTGCGTGCTGGTATCCTTCCTGGTCGGGTGATGGATCTCTATTGGCATTTGAAGCTGTGAAACCAGTTTCAGGAGTCTCGACATCGATTTGGGCCATTGAACTTCCAGAAGAGCTAGTTGGTTTATAAGGCAATAAAAATTCTGATAACCCCATTTTTGCGAAAAAATGACATTTTAACAATTTGAATTTACGGTTGCTCGCTGCGTGGGAAGAGAATTCAAGGCCCCGCTTCTTAGTATATTCGAATTTTAAAATACTTTCATGTATCAAAAGCCTTCACTCATGTTCAGATGCTCCTATATTGACAGAAAACGGGATCCTATAGCATTTGAATGCAAAAGTAATAGCTGGAGTCGATGAGGCAGGGCGCGGACCCTTGGCGGGTCCTGTGGTGGCTGCTGCGGTAATTTTTCATCCCGATCAGATCCCCGACGGCTTGAGAGATTCTAAAAAACTGTCAGAAAAACGCCGGGGCATCCTGGCAAAAGAGATCAAAGCTTGTGCCCGTGCCATCGGGGTGGGTATCGTACATGAGCAAGATATTGATCGAACGAATATTCTCAAAGCAACCTTCGAGGCTATGCGCCAGGCAGTCCACAATTTATCGATGATCCCAGATCAGGTGCAGGTTGATGGTAATTTCACTATCCCAAATCTTCAAATAAATCAGATCGCCCTGGTTGGCGGGGATGATCTGGTTGCTGAGATCAGTGCCGCCAGCATCATTGCCAAGACGACTCGTGATGCAATGATGATATCCTATGATGTCCTCTTTCCAGATTATGGCTTCAAATCCCACAAGGGCTATGGTTCCAAATTTCATATGGAAGCATTGAGGGAGAAGGGCAGATGCCTTATTCATAGACGTAGTTTTAAGCCCGTGGCGCTCCAGCCCAACATCGAGTATCAATACTTTGGGCAGAAACAGAAATATGGACGGATAGGGGAGATTATCGCCGGTATGTTTTTAATTCGCGGAGGGTATAAACTCATGGAGCATAGCTATCATGCCGGTCGTATTGGTGAAATTGACCTCATCGCAACTATGGAGGAGGAGATCGCTTTCATTGAAGTAAAAAGTTTTGCCAATGAGCCTGATGACCAACTTGCTCTGGAACGAGTAACACCTGCCAAGCAAAAACAGATTGCTCAAATCGCAGGACTATACCTTCAATCGAGAGAAATCGAAGCAGGTGAATGTCGATTTGATATTATCACTGTCAATTTTTCTAATCCAAAACCACTGATAAACCATTATAAAGATGCATTCTTACCCCTTTAAGAAGGCGAACATGACATATTTAAAATTTAATATTATTCTATTATTAATAATCACTCAGATAAACGCCGCTCAACCTGCGCTCTATGGGAAATACGGGGCTGTGGTAGCCCATGATCTTGAAGCTTGCAAGGCAGGTATAAAAATTTTGGAAAATGGGGGGAACGCCGTAGATGCCGCAGTTGCCGTAACATATGCCCTGGCTGTGACTCATCCTCAGGCCGGCAATCTAGGAGGAGGGGGGTTTATACTTATTCAGATGGCCGATGGACGTAGATCAGCCATTGATTATCGGGAAAAAGCACCCATAGCTGCCTTTCGGGATATGTTCCTTAACGACAGTGGTCATGTTAGCCCGGAAAGGAGCATTCGAGGGGGCTTGGCGAGTGGAGTGCCGGGAACGGTGGCTGGTATGCAGCTTGCTTTGGACAGCTTTGGTACAAAATCCCGGAAACAGGTCATGAGCCCGGCTATCGGGTTGGCAAAGAAAGGCTTTAGCGTCTCTTATGACCTGGCTTCTTCTTTAAGATGGTTAGACAAAGCTGCAACTAATTATCCTGAAACCCGCCGTGTATTCTCTAGAAATGGAGACCCCTATGAACCTGGTGAGATCTTTAAGCAAAAGGATCTGGCTAAAACTCTCAAACTGATTCAGCGCAAGGGAAATGCCGGTTTCTATGAGGGTGCTCTAGCCCAGGCCCTGATGAAAAGCACCAACAAATATGGTGGGAATATGTCAATCGAGGACCTGAGTACTTATAAAGCCATAGTTCGAGATCCCATTGTGGGATGCTATCGGGGATATGAAATTCTTTCCATGCCACCACCCAGTTCTGGGGGTATTGCTTTGGTATCCATGCTGAATATGCTTGAACCCATGTCATTCGATTCTGCTGGGTGGCATTCGGCCAAGCATATACACAGACTTACAGAAATTGAACGGCGTGCCTATGCAGATCGAAGTGTTTGGCTTGGTGATCCTGATTACTTCGATGTGCCGCGTGAAAAATTGCTTTCAAAGGAATATGCCCAATTCAGAATGATGGGGTACGACAGCAGTATGGCATCTCCAAGTGATTCCATATATCCACTGAGTAACAGTGAGTTAGAGCGCGTGGGCTATAGCGGAAAAGAGAGTGAAGAGACTACCCATTTCTCTGTGGTGGATAAATGGGGGAATGCTGTCAGTGTCACAACCACCCTGAATCATTCCTTCGGGTCCTACGTCACTGTTGAAGGTTTTGGATTCTTACTCAATAATGAAATGGATGATTTTTCGGCAAAAGTTGGTGTACCGAACTCTTTTGGTCTTATAGGGAATGAAGCGAATGCTATTGTAGCTGGGAAAAGAATGCTTTCCAGCATGACACCCACCATCGTTTCCAAAGATGGAAAAGTGGAGATGATTCTAGGTTCTCCAGGAGGCGCCACCATCATTACATCTGTTCTTCAGGTGATCCACAATGTCATTGATTACAATATGGATCTGCAAGATGCAGTGAATGCTCCCCGATTTCATCATCAATGGAAACCTGATGTCATTCAATACGAACCCAGGGCAATAAGTGTTGAAACCGCCGTGGCCCTTGAAGGGATGGGACACGAATTAATTGGGCGGTCAGCCTTTGGCGAAGTCAACGCCATCATCCGGGATAGACGATATGGTGGTTGGATAGCCGCACCAGATTATCGAAGATCCTCACATGCAGCAGTGTATTGATCTGTTCTCATGTGGGCAGGGTCACATATTTTTCAAAAGAATGAGAACTTTTTAATAAATATACCGTTGAAAATCTATCGCCGTCTTAATATGACAGGGTAATTAGTCCAGGAGAGAAAAACATTGAGTGACAAAGAAAAGCAAGCCAGGAAATCAAGAAAAAGCAGCGCATTTCGCGGATTGTTGCACATCATCGTTTCAGTGCTGATCCTCAGAGCTACCGTTATTGAAGCCTATAACGTACCAACTGGCTCTATGGAAACGACCATTCGTATCGGCGATTTTATTCTAGGCAACAAGTTTATTTATGGTATTAGAACACCTGATTGGATTGGTATTCCCTGGACAAATATTGGATTTTCAGTACCCTATTACAGGCTACCAGGGTTTGAAGAACCCAAAACAGGAGATGTGGTGATCTTCAGGTATCCCAACGATCGCTGGCCAGCCAGCCAGATAGGTCCTTTAGATCCAAGTCTCAACTATATCAAGCGTTGTATTGCCGGACCGGGTCAAACGTTAAATATTGTTGAAAAAGATGTATTTGTAGATAATGTTATGTTCCCATTACCGGAAAATGGTCGAGCCTCAAAGCTCAACCTCTATGATGAAGATTATCAGGAACGGATGATCTTTCCTCCTGGAATGGGGAATCGGGATAACTTCGGACCACTTCGAATTCCTGCAGCCGGCGATACGCTTATGTTCACCAAGGACAACATGAATCTGGCTGTAAATGTGATCTCGCTGGAAGGACACGATGTCAGGTCCGGAATTGCTGGTCAATTGAAGATTGATGGAATCTCAGCCGATCACTATGTTTGTGAGCAGAATCATTATTTTATGATGGGGGACAACCGCGACAATTCCCACGATAGTCGCTATTGGGGTTTGGTACCGGAATCCAATATCATTGGAGAAGCACTCCTGACATACCTAAGTTGGGAACAGACCGAACCAAATCTGCTGAAAAGGATCTTCAAGATTCGACCGGAAAGAATGTTTCGCCTCATCGACTAATTAATTCTTAACTAGGAAGGAAATCGTTAACACCTGACTGAAGAGGCTGTGTGAGAATATGGTTGCAAGAGTGTCTTTTTCGGTCTTTCGAGGCATTATTGATTCATTTCACGGATAAATTAATATTTTCATTGTCTAGATCACAAGAAACAGCTCTCTCAAGCCATT
>Ga0208647_1000429_pt1 | contig 12285 bp, 12 predicted proteins | sample AntAceMetag02UKA_FD_184765 | JGI IMG/M metagenome (GOLD analysis project Ga0208647, IMG submission 184765) | Saline lake microbial communities from Ace Lake, Antarctica - Antarctic Ace Lake Metagenome 02UKA (SPAdes) (version 2) | ecosystem: Environmental > Aquatic > Non-marine Saline and... | reverse complement strand
TTGCGACGTGGATTAAATCCGATCGCAAGTTTTTCACGTTTTCATGCGCTTTCTTCTCCAATGCGCGGAGGTGCTTTGCGAGCTTAATATATTTGTAACTTATCTGCCCACATCGCAGAATTTCCACGTCCAGCGCATCGGGGTCAAGTGTGATGTCTTCTTCAAAGGTGGTGTCATTCATTTTTGTAATTTCCGGCATTCGTATTTTCCTCCTCCTATTATATTATACTTTTGAACCGCCTTAATTTTAAAAAATAATTTAATCCTCCGGCGCACAGACTATGGAAAAGCAGGCAAACACCAAACCTGGAAAACCAGAATTGTACGTGGGTTCCATCATCTCCCCCATAATCGCCCCTGCCAAAGTGTTTTCCTCTTTCAGCAAAATGGTTGTGCAATATGCAAGGATCATCCTGCGCACAGATTCCGGCTCCTCCTTCTTCAGTTTGGCAAGCAAGCCGCTAACCGTCTTCCACCCGGCGCCCTTGATAAGTGCTCGGCACAACTCAATCGCGTCCAATTCTACTTCCTCCATCTTCTGCAAAACAGCGGAACGCTGATCTTCGGAAACGCTGAGAACGGTATCCAGTAATTGAAGCGCATTGCGCGGGTGTCCCTGTCCCCTTTCTATAATCTTAAAATACAGATCCTTCGGAATGCTTTCACTTTCCGCTTTTACCACCCGCCGCAACAGCTTCATCATTTCTCCATCTTCCAAAAGGGATGTGGGGCATTGCATACACCGGCCCCGGATAGTCGGAAGCAGCTTCTGCGGTTCAGTGGTAGCTAAAATATAGTAAACATGGGACGGGGTATCTTCCAGGGCTTTCAGAAGCGCGTTTTGGGCATCACCTGATAATTTGTGGCACTCATCAAGTAACCAAACACGCACAGAACCTTCCAATGCTTTATATCCAGATTGCTTCCTTATTTCCCGGATCGAATCAATGCCCCGAAAATCAGCGGAATCCACTTCCCGGTAATCCCCTCCCGTTGCGCCCAGTTCGTTTGCAACGATGCGGGCGAGGGTGGTTTTGCCGCAGCCAGTTGGGCCAGTAAACAGAATGGCATGTGGTTTTTCCTTGTTTTTTTCTGCGGTTGCCTCTTCCAGCAAGTGGATGAGAGGTTCATTTCCGATTACGGCGTCAAACGTCTGTGGTCGATACGTATGGTATAATGACATGTATTTTTTCCTTTATGTAAGATATCCCATTCCTAATTCTTTTACACGATTGAAAAACATCTTTTCAATCATACGTGATTTGACTGGAATAATCGCATGTTCGTACGGCTCTGGTAATTCAAAAGCCCATTTAAAATTATGTAAAAGAATATCTCGTTTTTCCGTAGCCAACATTCGTTGATCTACTTTTTGTATCCAATCATAGGGAATAGGAATTGTTAAATTGTATTTTTTTGCGAGAACATGAAGAATTTGATCTTCTATTTTCCATATTTCTGGGAATTGCTGTTTTATTGGTGTGGAAATATCTCCAATATATGCTTCCGCAGCATCATGGAAAAGAAGCCATTTTTGATGTACCTTTTCCCAATAACTCATTTGGATACAATGCTGAGCAACGCTGTAAAACGAAGACGTGTGCCCATTAAAGCGACATTTCAAAGACAGCGAATGTGCGATATCTTCAATGCAGATTTCATCCGGGTGGGGGTTGAGAAAGTGAAACTTCTTTCCAGTATGCGTATGAACAAAGGGTTCCATATTTATATTCCTTTTAGATATTCTTTAGTGCGCCGCAACCCCGATAACCTTTTTTCCTACCAATGGATTCGGCATAGCGGCGTATCTTTTAAGAAAAGTTTTACGATCTTCATTTGTAGGTGTTGGAAGATCAATTTCACCCGTATGGGTTATGTCGAAAGCCCCGTCCCAAAACCGGGAGTCTGAAACATTATCCCGAAGCCAAGGTTCAACCGCCCGCACTGCACGCGGAAGCATATGCGTCATTAATCCTGATTCTCCTGTAATTTTTTCAAGGTCTTCATAAATATGCCCCATTTCAGTATGGAGTATCCCGGTTGTTAAATTTCTCAATCTTTGTATGTCCATGATATTCCCCTTTTTTAAAACCAAGTTATTTTTTACATCTCCATTTCGTTTTTGGTTCCCCAGGCGGTATCTACCGCTCCCGACTCAATATCTATTTCCAGTGGTACATTGATCCATGGATAATGTGCCGGTAATTCTTTCGTGGCAGTCTTAACTATTTGTCGAGCTACCTTTTTTGTTTCTTCCGGGTGTGCGTCAAACATTATCTCATCATAAATTTGATTTACGATACGACTTCGCCATCCCCGTTCCTGCTGATATTGATCAAGTTGAATCAGCGTCCACAACATGCAGTGAAAAGCGGTTCCCTGAAATGGGGCGTTGATACATTCATTTTCCCGCATCACCGAACCGCCACAACGAAAACCAGTAAACATTTCGATATATCCTTTTTTCTGGTACTGCGCCCACCACTTCTTTTTCCATTTGGTATATACTCGGTAGCGAGTATTCCAGAAAACATCTTCCACCTGCTGAACATGCTTTTCAAAGGCAACTCGGCTTTTGATATTCCCTTTTCTATCAAGGGTAATCAATTTTTTATTTTGCAGGTGCTCCCATCCGGGCGTTCCATCTTTTAAAGTTGCTTCTTTGGCCCAATCCAGAAGGGAAGGAACATTGTTGCCCCAGTAATCTCCGTAGAATTGCGGGAACACAAACCCATTTTTCGCGCCCTGCCGCAAGCGGCCTTCGCCTTTGTGGGATTTGTCAAGATTATCCAACTTGAATAACTCCACCGCCATATCCAGGTGCATATCTCCATGGTTTACATCATGGATAAGTTGTGGGTCTTCTGTGTAGCAACAGGCCATTTTTACTTCAATTCCGCCGAAGTCTCCTGAAAGGAATTGATGCCCGATGCGCGGGAATATCGCGCCCCGGCAAAGTTTCATCGACTCATAATCCCGCTTCGGGACATTGGCGAGGTTCGGGTGGTCGGTGCTGGGCCGGAAGGTCTTCACCAGGTGCAAATTAAAGTTAGGATGTAAAATGCCGTCAACCTGTTCTCGAATAAAAGATGCCAAATAGGTGTCCCGTAACTTTTTCAATTTTCGAGAACGGATTAAATGCTGGATACCAGGTAATTCTAATTTCGTTAATGCTTCTTCATCGGTAGATCCCCCTTCTCCTTGTGTAAATTTTGTCGGTGTGAGTTTCATTATGTTATAAAGTAAAAATGCAAGTTGTTGCCCGGATCCAAAATTCATATTTGCACGATAAGTTTTTTTCCATAATTGTCCAAGTTCGGATTTAGCAAATTTATTTTCTTGATATTTTATATGATGCGTCAGCTTCTTATTCTGCGTGGCGCAGTATTCCAGATCCAGACGGAGACCGGCTTGTTCGGCCCGCTGGAGTGCCAGAATGCCGCGATGCATAAGTTCGTAAGCGTCGTTGGTAGTGGCTTGTATATTCATTCAGTTTCCTTATCTAATACATGAATAGAACTGTTATTAATAAATAATTCCAATTTATCATTTTTAAATATATCAAATATTATTTTTCCCCGCTCTTCTGGAGTAGATAAATCAACTTCTTCAAGCGGTTTACATGAACAGTGCAGATATAAAAATCCCGATAATCTGGAATCATTTATTCCCGCTTCTCGCATAGTGTTGTCAAGTTCAATGGCCTGTTTCCATGCAACTGGATTATCCTTAACCTTACGCCACTCATTTTGTGAATGGAAAGGACACCCAATACAAGCTGATTTTGGAATGACTATTTTATAATTTTCCATCAACCATATTTGACATTGGTGTCGCGTCATTCGTTTCCATTCAATAAGCGGATACCTTATTACGGATTCACGATCTGCTTGCCGCATAAATACGCGTTGTGCCTCGTCAATAGAAATCCCAATCCATTGTTCAACACAATCTTTTGGTGCCCATTGCCGTGGTTTTAATCCAAGCATTTTTCTGATTTGTTGTTTAATTGGAGCGATTTTAAAATGACCCGTACATTGCCTCCGTAGCATCCCCTTATTCCCGTTGTTGCTCGTATGAAACGGCAGAACAGAAAATATACTTGAACCCCGCAACTGTGCTTCAAGACTCCACTCAAATATAGATCCCTTGTTTGATTGAACAATGATAACAGGGATTCCATGTTTTTCTGCTTCCACTTTTAACCACGCAAGATGCTGGTAAGTTGCGGTTGTTTCCCATCCAGTGTCCGCAAAAATAGCGGCATCTGGTTTAGGAAGAAGTCCTTTACAGGCCATAAGTAAAATTGTAGAAGATTGCACCCCTGCGCCAAGTGATAAAATTCGGAGGCGATATAAATTTTTAGTGTCTTCCATAAAATTATTTCTGTTTAAACGCACCCCATTACCCCCATCTGCTTTATCGCAAGCCAATATTCGTATAAAGAATCCAGCCCACCATACAATAACAATTTCTGTTTCCCGGCGTCTGTAGAAATTAACTCTTCAATTCTGTTAAACGCATTTGCATTTTTATCACCGGATTCTAAATATGGATGTACTTCACTTCCATAATCTTCAATTCCAAAATTTACATATACCTGGAATTTCAAACTGGTAATTCCTTCTCGATTATTCAAAATATGCGCGGCTTGCATGCTATCCCAGGCCCAATTTTTCACCGGATAGCCAAGTATTTTTTCTGTAAATGTCATTTCATATTTCATATTATGGGCCATCTTACCCATACGTGAAGTCTCCATTATCTCTTTCCACAACCGCATGCAACTTTTAGAGGTGTAGGGCATCATAAATGAATATGCTTGATCTGGTTCCGCGCAAATAGATGCTGAAATTATTTTATGCCCTTCAGCGTGCGGCTTCAATCCAGTTGTCTCATAATCAAAGGCCGCCAACGCCGGGTCCGGCGGAAATGGCCCATCCAGGATTCCTTGAAGCGTATTTCGTATTTCTTTCCGATCATGTAAAATCTTAACATGCTTTTCTGGAGTACCCATATCAGGAAATGGAACATCCGCCATCCCCAGCGCCTGTTTCAAATCCGCTTTCCACGCGGTCAGAAATTGCGTATCGGCTTCCTTAACGAATGATGGAGAATAAGTCGGACATACCCACGCCTTCAACTTCTGGTCGGGGATTGTCCAGCCTCTCCACTTATTTATTCCGCCGAGATTATTTTTCCATTCGTTTCCAATAACACTTTCCAAAGCGGCTTCGCCGAGGAGGATAATCACCTTCGGTTTTCGTTGCTTGATTATCGTCTGAAGTTTGGATCTGCAACAGGCAATTTCATGGCTGTTTGGCGTTCTGTAAGCCCCTTTTTCCGTTAAGGGGGTACATAGTACGGCTCCGGTGGTTAAAATTGATTCCTGAAGCGAAAACCCCCACTCAGCTATGGTTTTTTTGAGGAATTGGCCGGTACCACTACTCCAATATTGGCCTGTCCGATCGTCTGTGACGTTTGGGGCGGAAGTGACGATCAAAATCTCCTTTTGGAAGTTCCCGGATGGTTCCATTTTTGGATGTTGCGCGTGGCAATATAAACCGCAGGATGCGCAGGTCTGGGATCGGCCGACGACTTTCGCAGATTCTGTTTCTTTGAGTGTGAAAAAACCTGACATTATTTATCCTTTTTTAATCAAACAGGGATCCGGGGGCCACTTCGTATTCTATACCATTAATATTTTTTTGTGCCTGTTTAAAATATGATGGTTTTAGCTCAATTCCGATTCCCTTCCTTCCAGATTTCACAGCGCAATACACCTCTGATCCAACTCCCATAAATGGAGTTAAAATTGTTTCACCTGGATTTGACCATAATTGAATACACCTTTCAATTACATCCAATTGTAAAGGATGGACATGTTTCTCGTCATCTTTTTCTTTTGATTCTTTGAAAGGTAGCACGTTTCCAATGCGTACGTCATCCCAAAAGGCAGACGCATATTGCCTCCATATCCAATGAGAATATCTATTTTCAGTTTGTTTTCCTTTGTAATTTTTGTATTTGAATAATTCACGCGGGATTTGCCGTTCTCCAAAATATTCACTTAATCCATGTTTATGGGAAATTGGTATTGTGTTTTTTCCTTTTTTCCGAAACACGAGTAAATAATCGGCAGATGCAACACTGCAAAAAGCAGAATCATCCACAACTGTTTTGTGTGCTAAATTTTTAGCCATTGTTCTATTACGAACGCCAAGCGGTTCTTTCCAAACATGATATCGCGCAATATAATTAAAACCTATTTTATCATGTAATCGAATAATGTCTCCAGGAAAATCTACAAGATTATCATGTCCCGAATTTCCGGAGGGAACATCCATGCAATGAACCGCCGTCATCCTTCCCGGTAATGTCAATCTGAATATTTCTTTTACAATAAATTCATAATGTTCAAAAAATTCAGAATAATCTTTGCAATTGGATAGATCACGTTCAGAGGATGAATAATGGTATAATCCGCCAAACGGAGGGGAATATACAGAAAGGTGTATGCTGTTTTTATTGTATGCGGGCATTACTTCAAGACAGTCTCCCGAATATATTGCATAATTTTCTTTAATTTCTTGCTGTGCTACATCCATGACGGAACCTCAACTTTCTGGTTAAAATTATGATCTGTATTTATCGCGATTGATGCATTCATGTACTTAATAAGTTCTGAAAACATTTTATCAGCTGCTTCGGATTTTCTTTGCATATTTTTTAAAACAGAAATTTCTCCATCTGTGGTAACAATATCAACTGTAACTGGATTCTTTTGACCAAATCGCCAGCACCTCCTCATACATTGATAGTATTGTTCAAACGAATGCGAAGGGAAAAATGTCAAATGTGCACAATGTTGCCAATTCAAACCAAACCCCGCTATTTTCGGTTTCGTAATCAATACACGGATATTCCCCTCAGAAAATGCCGCTAATTTTTCTTCTTTATCTTTGTCAGTATGTTTTCCGGCGACCTGGACACCCCCATCTATTATTTTTTCTAAAAAATCGCCCTCGTCATTAAGATTACACCACACAACAGCGGTATCATTTCCGGAAACTAACTCAGCAACTTTTTCACACCGTTCTGTCAATGTCATTCTCAATTCCTGCCTTTGCTCTTTTAATCCAATAACCGGGCGGACTAAAAGTTCACCATCAAAGGGACGCGTATTTTCGACTATTGTTTGTTTTTCTAATAATGGAGGCAAACTAAATTTGTCATTTTCAAAACCAATATCAGATGGTTGTCGAATTGCTTTTGACCAAGAACAAATCCATTTCCAAAACGGGATTTCCGCATGTGGCCGAAAAACCCACTTTGGATTCCCCCCGCCATGCGATGACCAATGTCGTTTCGTATCGCATGTGTTTTGTGTATTTTTAAAAAACTTTCCTAACATATCCATAAATCCCATTTCCCCTAATGCTTCGGCGGAAGTTCCAAGTTCAATATAATCATTAGGAGCGGCGGTTGCTGTGCACAATAACCGATATTGTAATTTTTTCATAAATTCAGTTATTACTAATTTCCGAGCGCCATTAAAATTTTTCAATATACTGGATTCGTCGCAAACTGCTCCGACAAAATCATTGGAATTAAACAAGTGCAGTCGTTCATAATTTGTTACTGTTATTCCAGGATTCACTTTTCCATTATCAGATCGTTTACATTCAATTCCAAACTTCACGCCTTCTTTAACCGTTTGATGGGATACGGCAAGGGGTGTTATTATGAGAACATTTTTATTCGTTTTTCTCACAATATTTTCAGCCCAAACTAATTGCTGTGGCGTTTTGCCAAGTCCACAATCTTCAAACAGCGCCCCCCTCCCTTTCTTAATTGCCCACGATGTTAATTCTTTTTGAAAATCGAACAGAAAATCAGGCATCCATACCGGTTCAAAGCCATTCATTGAAACAGAATGCTCTTTAGATTTAATAAATGTTTCGTATTCCATTTCCATAATTTACACCACCTGCTTGAGTGCAACGACATGCTCCCATCCATCGCCCTCAAATAGCATGCTGGCTTTTCCCAAAACGCATTGTAACATTTTCGGTACTATTTCTTTCAAGAAGATTGGATTGATAGAAAAGGAAACATTCTCTTCCTTATATCGGATATTTGCAGACTCCTCTACCCACCCGGCTACGTTCTTGGAAGTCAATGTGATTTTGTTCTTTTCAAGGGATACTGTTATGTCCCCGTCATTCGGATCGTTCTTAATGGCGAAAATAGCGGCCCTATCCAGAATCTCATCAATTGTTTTCGGAAACTGGAATTCCGTTCCCTCCACTTTTAATATGCCGGAGATATCGGGAAACAACTCTTCAATCACCCGGCAGGAAAACACGCACCCTTCCTTTGTCTTGAAATGTATCCAGCCTTTTCCCCATGCCATTTCCGTTGCAGCATATTTGACAAGCTCTTTTGCGCTGGTGGCCGGGAGCAGGAAAGTCGGGATATGTTCTGGAAGGGGGTTCGTCTGATAGCGTGTCAAGCGCGTATTGCTGCCTCCTTCAATATTCCCGGATTTGGTTACATGAACGCAGGTTAGCACCGGGCGGCTCATATCTGTTGAACAGCCAAAGGATACAAATTTGATTGCATCAAGTAGTCCGTCCGGTACTGGTTTCCATTTCGTGATATCGCCTATTTCATCAAGGGGCAATGTGATTTCTGCTTGAAGAGTGAAACCCGCCTTTGCCCTGCCCGCTTTTAAGCGGATTTCGGCGTCGGTGATTTCAACCTCAATATCTTCCGTCTTGGCTTTGGACAGGAAAGCGTACAGCTCTTCCGCCTTTATGGCGCCGGCGAGGCCGAGATCTTGTATTGGATAAGAGATACTGATTTCATCATTGTAGGTGACAACCCTGTCTTTCATGAAGGCAAAGGAAGTTGATTGTTCTATCAATTCTCTATTTGCCAAACCCGGGCGGACGGCTTCCAATGCTTTTATTAATTCAGCTTTTTTCATTTGCGGACTCCTTTTTGGTTTCCCATTCATTTTCAGTTGCAATAATCGCCATTCCAATCTCATATGCGATTTGTGGCACTATGGCATTTCCGAGGGATTTAAGGCGGTCCACCCTATTGGGTACCCCATCATCCACTCGACAAAGGCGGGCTGCAACTTCAAGCCACGGTTCATCCCACACAGGGATTCTTGAAGACTCGCTATACTGTGATCCCTCACATATCCGTCTTTCAGGTCGATTACTACTGCCTGCGGTGTCGGGAGCATCGCTATCTGTTCTTGAAGACAACCCGGAACCCACTTTCTCCCGATTGATTCCCTGTATTCCGTTCTTTTTTGAAACCTGTCCTCCGATGGTTCTATCTGAACCGTTGATGGAGTGAGCGCAAATCCACAACCGATCTCTTCTGTGTGGAGCGTTTTTGGCACAAGCTGGAACAATAAACGTTTGGCAGGCGTACGCTTCATTTTCCAAGTCAGTAAGCACTTCGTCGAGCCCCATTGAGACATGACCATAAACATTTTCGCAAATAATCCAATTCGGCTGTTTAGCCTGGATAATTTCAAACATCTTTGGCCAGAGGTGACGGTCATCTTCTTCGCCTTTTCGTTTCCCGGCAAGACTGAAAGGTTGGCAAGGATATCCTCCGGTAATAATCCCGACATTTTCGAGTTTGTCAATTTTGACATCATAAATATCCTTAAATTTTGGTACCTCTGGCCAATGTTTTTGTAACACTTGAAGACAAAAAGGATCTCTTTCTATTTGCCAGGCAGTTTTAAACCCAGCCATTTCGAGGCCAAGTTCAAAACCACCTATTCCAGAAAAACAACTTCCAATTGTATACATTTTTAAACCCTTTTGTCTATTTCAATTTTTCTTTTTCATTGCGTTTCGATACCATGCAATATTTGCAGGTTTTGTATTTGCAGTAGGAAATTTTTGAAGTACTTCAGTAATAATATCAATATTACTTTTCGCGTTCCCTTCCTGAGTGCTTAAAATGGAACGAACAAACACACCAATACCCTGCCTTTTAATTGCGTTCTTCCCAGTCGGTTCCTTCTTATCCGGCGCTTCCACTTTCTTTGCAGCCGCCGCGGCCATCTCTTTCTTTTTCAATGCCTCCGCCTTTTTCTTGTCCGCGACGGTCGGCGCCTTTTCTATAGCGGCAATCCCCTTTTCTGCAATTCCCTTTTCCACCGGCGGGACATTTTCTGTGGCTTCCTTTTCCACAAGGGCGGCGAACTCTTCCACCTTCGGCAAACCGGCCAGCACCTTCTTCGTAGCCGGAGTAATCGTATCCGTTGGTTCCAATAATTCCTTTGCATTGGCGAGAACCGCAATCAATTCATTTGATGGCAAATTGACTTCGATTTCGGGATCGGGCTCCAGGATTATATTCATTTCCTTCGCCGCCGCGATAAGTTCACTTCTCTTGATTTTTCCTTCATCCGTCTTTTTTGTAGCCATGATTTTCTCCTTTTCTTTTTGATATTCATAAATTTGTGATACTGCTGATTCACGTTCTGCGTTTCCTCGTGGTACAAATCCAAAACCTACTAAAAGTCCTAATCCTTCGCATTGCAAAATCTTATCAAATACTACTGTCAATAATTTTTCACGTTCTTCTGGAATATACTGCAGCTGTTTTCGTGTTGCTGTAATATGTCTTGTCAATGCGCCTTGAATTGCTCCTTTTACTGTTGCGCGTTCAATGATTGCCATTTCTATGGATAAATCAAAAAGCCCGATTAGTAATTGCTGTAATGCTTCGATTGAACGAAATTCTAAATCAGGGACGGTTGCCAACAATTGCCCTGTGATTATTTGTGGGGATGTCTCCAGGGGGATTCCGTCTATTCTCCAGACTTCTGCTTTTGGCATAATTCAACCTCATTCAAAAAAATGTAATTTGGATGCTCTTTTTTATATGCTGTAATTCAATGATTGTGGAAGCCCCAGGTTTTTCATTCTTTGGATACACACGTACAATTTTCATATTTGTTTCTTTTGCAACCTTCTTAATTTTGGAAAATAATTTATCAAATACAGGATCAGCACAATAATATATTTCGTAAATCATTAAATTATTCTCCTTTCATTATATTATACTTTTGACGCTGTATGATTTTAAAAAATAATTATTTTTCATCTGTAGCTCCCAAGAAAAGGCCTCCCAATTTCCAAGCATTGCAACAACCGCACCTGATTCATCACACTGGCGGCACCCTCACGAATTGCCAATTCATTTATCCTCATTATCCGCAAATCCTTTTCTTCCGGATCTGTCTGGTTGAGTCCGTACATCGCAGTCACGTGTCCATATTTTCTTTTATCTTCCGAGAAATTATGCATTTTTAACGTATTAGATTCGAATGAGGCGGCATCCGCCTGAGTCGCCGTCACAACCAAACAATGCTTTTCCTGGCTGAGGCGGCGCAGCCGTTGCCAGATTTTATTCTGCTGGTTCCGCAAATCCATTTTAAGACAATCGGCATCTGCTAAGAGAATATCTGCATAATCAATTATGATAATATCAGGTATGAAATTATCTTGCTTTTCCCATAATGCCAACAAACTATTGATTTCATGGACAGATAGGGTTTCATTCGGGTATGTGCTCAACCTCAGTTTATTATGATGCTTTGATCTGAATTTCCTTACTTTTCGGTATGCTTCTTTCCATGTCAAAGGGGGAACCACGTCCCGTTTTTTTAACCAAATTGCACCCCGTATATTTTTACAATTATGGCATGGCTCGTAATCTGGATTTGCTTTAAATGCAATTTTCAATTCTGCTTTTTTAATAACGTTGAATTCTTCCGGTACTTTGTCAAACACACCAAAGGCGCATTGGCGTTCCGCCTTTTCGCAGGAGTCATTTTGGTTGTGAACGCAATCCAAAACCGGGAAATGCAGTTTTCTGCAATACCGTTCTTGATCGGATTTCTTGGAAAGATAAATGCAAAGGCGACGGATCATCTGCGCCTCTGACATATCCCCTGCCTGGAAGAAAGCAACGTTGCAGCCTTGCTTGATTCCCTGCATGGCAATTTCCATTAAGATCCAAGATTTCCCTCTTTTCTCCGGCCCCATGAACCCAACCAGTCCGTCCCGGACAAGTTGGTCATTTATGAATTCACCGAGTGCTCCCGGAAATTGAATTATCGGTTTTGTCTTTGTGGAGAATACAACCTTAATGCGCTCTGCGCTTTCAAATGGATCAATGCAGGACTGCTCTTCCTGTTCCGGAAGCGCGTAACTTGTGGCCAGTACTTCCGCCCCGGCG
>Ga0208647_1000426_pt1 | contig 12338 bp, 30 predicted proteins | sample AntAceMetag02UKA_FD_184765 | JGI IMG/M metagenome (GOLD analysis project Ga0208647, IMG submission 184765) | Saline lake microbial communities from Ace Lake, Antarctica - Antarctic Ace Lake Metagenome 02UKA (SPAdes) (version 2) | ecosystem: Environmental > Aquatic > Non-marine Saline and... | reverse complement strand
AGGACAAGTTACCCTATCATGGCAATATATAGGAAGTATAGGATTAATAAATCTATCAAATAAGTCTTTTACTAATTCATTATATTTATTACAATCCATCTTGTTACCAGTTGATACTTCATTTGCTCTTTTAATTATAAGATGACTTATTTCACAAACAATTCTTTCGTGAGATTCTTTTATTACATTGAAATGTGCGTCATGAATAAGTCTTTTAGCAACTCTCATATTATAGTTAAAATCAATCTTACCACTTATAAGAAGTGTTCTATCATCATAATCACTCTCAGTTATGGTTATTCCTTTATTCATTTTTTAATCCCCCTATTAATTATCTTATCCACTACTGGATTAATCTTCTTGGCATACTTATTAAGTTTCTTATAGCATAGTTGACACACCTTCTGATTATCTCCATACGCTATCTGAATCTGTTTAATCTGCTCTTTGTTACCAATCAATCTACCACAAAAATTACATCTTGTACTGCTCATACATTAACCTTATGTTCCTCTATCATGAATCTTACTGCTGCCGAAGGACTGATGTTTTCTGAACAGGCAACTTTAAGTATCTTTTCCTTATGATGTTTCTTTAATCTAAGATCCATCTTCTCTGTTAATACTTCTTTTTTAGTTGCTCTTTTTTTAATTGTCATTGTTACTCTCCTGTTTATTTTTTAAGATGTTGCTTTGCTTGTTTATTAAATTCTCTCTGTACAAGTTCTTTAAACTTTCTCTTACCACCAAACGAATGATAGGCAAAAGATAACGCCATAGCTACAGTAGGATCGTGTTCATCGTCCTTTGAACAAGTAACTATAACTTTTTTATTACTTGCGTATGTAATAGTTGTTTTACCATTAAATATAATTCTTTCAAAAAAATCTTTAAGTTTTTTCATTATACATATTCCTTTAATATATTTTTTACAATCTTTAACAAGAAAACCTTTTAAATAATCCGGTGATCTTCTACAAAAATAATCAAAAGGTTCAGAGTCAGTATCTTCATTTTTTTCAAAAGATATTGAATCTATATTTTCATAAATTTGTTTAATGACTTCTTGAGTATAATTCATCATTTCTGTTAATCCTGAAATAGAAAATATGCTAATACCTGAACTCAAAAAAGTAAATTCAGATTTGTCTAAAAATAAAATTCGTGGTTTTAAAATATTATTAAGATCTCTTGCTTGTAAAACTTTATTTTTAAGTTTTTCTACAATTCTTGTGTTTTTAAAACTACAAACAGGACTATAATTAATAAAATAAACCTTACCTTCAAGAGTTTGAATTTTATTCATTCCTTCATTATTAAATTCTAATAATAAAACAAAATCACCTTTCTTAACTTCTTTAAAATTAACCATAGACTTTAAAATTTCAATCATTATTCACCTCCTGTCTTACATTATACTGTAATATTAATTGTAAGACAAGTGTTATTATCAATATAGAATATTATTTTTATATATAAAAAACCATCGGATTATAGAATCAGGGTTCTACCGATGGTTTAAAATCCCACATGATTGCGGAAATAACTTTTATTAATCAAGATCATTATACACACGAATATACATTATGTAAATAAAAAAGGTATGTGCCGCTAAACACATACCTTTAAGGGAGATAGAACACCGTAACCTGAGAGAGTTAGCAATATTCGATTGGAGATTTTTAATGTCTATTTAATTATACTTACTTTTTTAATTTCATACAACTATTATTTTGTTTATATATACTATTTGTTTATTTGTCTTACACGCTAACTAACTAACTAAGTAAGTTATTAACTAACTAAGTGAGATTATTTCTAAAACTAACAAGTGCTTCAGCAAGCTGAGAGCGTGAGCCTGTGAACATTCTCAAGCTTGTGCCAAGCTTTACTTGTTAGACTGTTTTTACATTCATTCCATTCATTTTATTTTAATTTTTTTTTTAATTTTTTAAAATAATTTTTATATCTAAGTGATATCAACGGTTTTCAATGCTTTATTTTTTTTAATTTTTTTATATTTTTTATGAATAATGATTAATATGACAACTAACATGGCGGATAATGATTTATGAAACATCATTCTACAGAAAATATAAGGTAATATATAATCATAGGGGCCTATTCCTACGAGTAATTTACCCCATATATAATCATAGGGATGTATATAGTATCTAATAAATAAATTCTGAAATCCATCCCCTGCCCTATCATGACCAGGAATAAATCCTTGAAAAAACATGATCTAACATAATGACCAGGCAAACAACATAATATAAACATCTATCTCTATATATAATGATCATTGCAGAATATACCAGACGATCAGGACGATGATAATATATATCGGGGGGGATATAGCTCTATATGTGGATATGCTGATATATTTCTGCAATGATTGAAGCATGATGCCGATATCTTCCTATATATAGATATATATATAATACTATATATAAGAGCTTGTAAAGCTGCTGTGTGATGATGTAGGGATATGGTGATATATTGCAGACGATATATATTATATTGAACTGGTTCAGGGGTATATACAGTAATATGGAGTATATATAAACAAAGTGTATCATTATGAGAATTTATTGGCAATATGGCTATAAAAGTGACAATATACACATGACCACTACCGTTACCAATCGTTACCCACCGTTACTTACCGTTACCTATGAGTTATATATAATATAGATGTATATATATAACGCTTGGATGTACTGGTATTACTGGCAAGTACAAATTAAATATAAAAATAATGAAAAATAATTAAATAACCTATTGACGTGATACGATAATAGATGTATGATTTAAGTGTAAGACAAAATAAAAGGAGACAAACCTTGGCAAGTCTCAAAACTGCCAGCTAACGAGGTGGCATAACCTCAAGTCAGCGAGCCTGACAAAGGAGAATTAATATGAACAAAGTAAATCTTATTAGCGCAATTGCAAAAGAATCTGATATTCCTAAGACACAGGCAGGATCTGACTTTGAAGCTTTTTGTGGTGCTGTTACTGAAGCCCTTAAAGGTGGCGAAAAAGTAAACATCATGGGTCTTGGCTTATTTGAAGCCAAAAAAGCACGAAGGAACCAGGCTTGCCGCTTGGTTTCTTGTTTTCAAAATAACCAGGCTTGTCGCTTGGTTGAAAAATTAGAGATGACTAGAGATGAAGAAGGTTTCGTCTCTAATTGGGATGAAATACAAGTAGAGATTGCTGCACTTGCAATTTCTACCGAAGATACAGATCCTAAAAGTTATGATCCGACCATAACTTTTAATTTTGCAGATGGGTCTGATTTGGATGTAGCAAATCCAAGACAGGCAGCTTATGCCGGAGGTTTAACTGCTTCCGGGCAATATAGAATAGGCCAGACAATAATTGTCTGGAAAAGCGGTCTGTATATGATCGCCAAGGCAGAAAGAGATGGTTGTTTAGCACCGCCCAAAAAACAATATTACAGGTGGGAGAAAAAACCACTTATAATAAAATAATAAGAGGTTCTAAAAATTCAAGCAATTGGATGACAATAACATCCGAACAGCTTGAGCAGAAACAAAAGGGAGATAAATAATTATGAATATTACCAATGAAAAGAAAATAACAGCAGAATTGGCAAAATGCCAAAGCAGATCCAGATCGAGAAATATTAATTATCAAGATATTTTAACAGAAATCAAAAAAATCGAGAAATATCTTTCCCAGTATTCACCGAAAAAGTACTGGGTTGATACAAAAGTAAATGTAGATCCTGAAGCACAAAAATTTTCGGGGAGATACAAAGGTACTCCTGAAAGTACACAATTCACTCTTATTAGAAAAAAATCGAGCTGGGATATATCCAAAATTGAAAGATATCAATGTGGGACAAAGAAATATCAATTTATTTTCACAACAGAAATGATATCAAATATTATACATACAGTCGCAAATTATGAAAACTTTTAAAAGCAGAATAGGATTATACATCTACAATTTTATTGTAGAAATAGCGCATATTGACGAAATTAAACTACTGCTTGGCGCTGATGAGACAGGTTAAACAATAATAACAATACTGGGAGGTATTAAAAATGCAAACAAATACAAAAGTATTTATAAGCAGTTACGGACTTTATAACGCAGGATTTTTAACAGGTAAATGGTTTGATTTAGAGGACTACACAGAAGCATCAGAGCTTGAGAATGACGCAATAAAATATATCAATGATCATATGCCTAAAGGAATAAGCCCACAGGACGCAATCGAAGAGCTTTTTACATCAGGTCACGAAAGCACAGGAACAGACGGCGAAGACTTAACGGCACATTTTAACAGTTATATGGAATTAAAAGAAATTGCAGAAAATACAAATATTGATCTTGATGACATAATAGAATTAAAAGAAGAATGTTCCGACATTGATTTTGTAAATAGCAATATAAACATTTTTGATCTTTACAAAAATGGTATTAATAATGAAACCGACGCATACGCTGAGATGCTATCGTATAATTATCCAGAAAGTGAACTGCCTTGTTGGGCGACCTCTTCTTATTGGGCAATATTAGAAGACATTGCAAAAGACGGTCTTTTAAATGGCGGCGTACATTCCATAAAACTTAGTAATAGCAGAATAGCAATTATTAATTAAATAATCCCTTAATTGGGATATCACAGGAAACCAAATATAATTAATCAAAACAACAAAAAAGAGAAAAGAGGACAGCATGGCAACACTTGGAACAGTACGAGAGCTTGAGAGAGAGTATAAAACAGATCCAGAACCAGAAGCGAGTTTGAGTATGTCAGATAAATACATTATACTTGGAGCAATAGTTTACAGCGTTACAAGCTGCATAACATGGTATTTAATATTAAGGAACGAAAAGAGGAAAAAATAACCCTGAGAGCTATCATCTTCACTGATGATAGTAAAGGACAGTCCAGTGTCTCAAGTCCTGGATAAAGAAAGAAGGCAAACCATGCTGAATAATAAAGGTCAAGAAATAGGCTTTAAATGTTCTTATAGTTTTTTCAAATCATTCATTGAAGAACCAGAAGAAGCCTACACAGGAGACGACAAAGAAGACACGCCAGACGATAACAAGGGAGGTGATTAAAATAGGCTACATAAAGAGATCACACATAAAAGAACCAGTTATGCCAAAGGATAATCCTCTTTACAAGGGTACACAGACAAAAGGCAGACCTGCAAAAGATCCTAAACTAAAAGTAAAAGTAAAAGGATTCAATCTGTACAGAGAAGAGATTGAAATGCTGAAGTATCTTGTTAAGGTAAAGATACTTACAAACTCCGAATATATCAGGGCGTGCATAAGAAACGATTACTATTACGAAAAAGATAAGAGACGAAAACTTGAAAGGAATAATTAAAATGGATGGATCAAAATTGACTGATGATGATATGGTGTTGATGAATAAGAATTTTACGCTTTTAGAGGTAGTGGAACGCAGAAAATACCATTGTGCTCACTGTGGGCATACTTTTATAACAAGCAAGAGTTTTACAGACCTAAGATGTACTAAGTGTCAGTTCGGTAGATGGATACCTGGTAAGTGGAAACCTAAAACTAAGCCAGTAGAGAGACGCTTATACTTTTCAAGGAGAAAGTAAATTATAACTAACAAGAATCATCGCAAACATATTTAAACACCATGCTTTTATATAAGGCATGGTTTTTTATTATATAATAATAATTGACTGTTATAACACTATTATGTATAATTATATTGAAAGGTGGTGATTTAAATGAGCAAAACTGTACCAGCAGGATTCAAACTCTTACCAGAATATACTAAATGGATAAGAATGCAAGCAGCTATTCAGGATATTACCAGAAGCCAGGTTATAATGAATTTAATAAACAATGAAATGAAAAAGGAGAAGTAACAAAATGGAATTAATGAAATTCAGCAGCAATGAAAACGCAAATGTAATTAACAGTTATGAATTTTTACAGGTGATAAATGGTTTTAGAGTTGAATCAGGAGAGAACGAAGTTGAAAACAGTCATTTTTTAGATAGAGTGATTGATGAACTTGATATATCTAACTCGAAAACTTTTCGTATTAAAAACAACAGAGGAAATAAAGAGGTTAATGTAGTTAATCTCACAAAAGACGATATGCTTCTTGTAGGCATGAGAGAATCCAAGACAGTAAGAAAAAAAGTTCTTGAATATATTAAGTCTCTTGAAAAAAATACAGCTCCAAGAACATATATCGAAGCATTAAAGGCTCTTGTAATTGTAGAAGAAGAAAAACAACGCCTTGTATATGAAAAAAATGAAGCCATTAAAACCAAAGCATATATTTCCGATAAGAAAACAGCAACAGCAATGGCAACAGCTTCACATCTCAAAAGAGAAAACAATAAATTAAATGATATCATAGAAAAATATAAAACACAATATCTCACACCTACAGAACTCGGGGCCCTGATTGATGTTTCTGGCATAGCAATGAATAGGCTTTTAGAAGCAGGTGGCTTTCAATACAAGCAAGGCAAAAAATGGATTATAAAAGATAATGATTTTTATTGTGTAGTAGAAACAGAAATTGAAACAGATACATTTAAAACTACTAAAGAACAAATAAAATGGTCTCCAAAGGTTCTCGCTTACCTGGATATCACATTAGATTAATTTTACATACAAACATACCATAAACATAAAAATAGCCCCCTGATACGCTTCAGAGGGCTATTTCTTTACTTAATAATGTCTTTAAGTAGCTTACACCGTTTAAATGCTTGCCTTATGGTTTGCACTTTACGATTTTTACAATAATAAAGCAGTTCAGGACAGAAAGTCTTAGAAAAATATTTTTTTGGAACAAGTTTATTTATATATATATTGTATTTGCTCCATAGCCACTTAATTTTAGGCATAAAAGTATAAGCAGAAGAATTATTTCTGTTCAAATTAGCACCAACACCACCCTTTACATCAAAATATACACAAAGATCCTCAACTATCTTTCCTTTATTTTTTTTAGCAGGAAAATATAATCCATGATTTATAAAAGTATCTTGAAACTTTTTAGTAAAGGTAACTTTAAAATCAGCCTGATAAGTAATGGGATGCAATAAATGTTTCATTACTATCTTATTTTTAATTTTCATTCTTTTAAGGGAAGGAGCGGAAATCTTATCTTGCAATAGAAAAGGATCAGGATGATACACAACACTCTTAGGAAATATAAAGCCATTCAACTCAGCTTCTACAAGCCATATATAAAACATAATCTCTTCTTGTGAATCAAACTCTACGCCATTATATATGTTTTCCTTCTTAACAGTCTTTACTTTTACCATCTGTTTTATCCTCTACACCAGACTTCAACTTACCATTTGCCATTTTCATTGCCTTATTAAGATTATCTAACGCTTTATCCAAAAAATTAATACACTGAAGATAATCTTCTTTTTTCAAACTATTGCTTGCATAAAAAATTTCATCTGTTATTTCAGCACATAAATTTCCAAACTCTATTCTATCCTTATAAAATTCACTCATTGTCAGACTCCCACATTAACTTTAACATTCCTGTTTCTCTATCAATGGAAGCATTATCAAAAACCATTCCTTTACAATACTTATTTTTGATTTTTTTCCACGCTTCATTTTTTTCTTTACCTAAAGCATTTAATAGTGTCATTATTTCAACTTCTGTAGCAGTAAACCTTTCAAACAATTCCACTTCAGTCTTTGTTATTTTAATTTCTTTCATTCAAACAACCTCCCTTGGTTTTCCTTTACTTCAGCTTCACGCCTAAGTTTATAATCCTTCTCTACTGGACAAAATATATATTTATCTTCTTCTGTCCATCCTGACTTGAATACACGCTCTGTTTTCTTAGTCTTAATACACTTATTACCTGCATATACAAAAGGACACTTGTCTTTTAATTTATGCTTATACAGGCATAGAGAATAGTTTTTTGATATGTTAGACATTATTTAATCCTTTCCAAATACTTCATCTTGACATTTTTGACATAATCCAGATATTAAACTTTCTTTATATGAAACATCATTTTCAAAAGATTCTTTATTTATATCTGTTAAACATATAGGGCATTTATTTTGACTAATTAATTCAACACTTTTTTTAAAGCCTGTTACTACTAATATTTTCTTATTCATCACTCTTTCCTTTTTCAGCAATAATAAAAATATTTTCTGGCAAATGTGGCAGCAATTCCTCAAAAAAATCATGCCATTCCTGCAATTTATGATTCCTTCTTTGAAAATACATATTTCTCAAACAAGCATAATTAGTGCTTATCATCCTGGACTGCAAAAACGAACAAGGAAGATTATTAACAGCTTCTTCAAACTTTCCAAGATAAATATTTTCATTCACTATAGCGATAATATCTTCATCTGTATCTTTCGCAAAATCATTTTTATCTAACTGTCTTTTCATAAGTGTATGCATGGTAGATTCAGATAAAGAGTCTGCAAAGTGATATGTTGCAAAATGTTTCCACCAGTACAATGGAGCTTTTACAGTAAAATTAACCTGAATAAACCTCATAAACTTAGAATGACTTGTACCTGCTTTTATCAGTTTTAAAGCTAATGCCTTATCCTTATCGCCTATTTCAAAACCATTATTATAAACTTTGCTATCACTATGCTTAGCAGATTTTAAAGCAAACCTCATGCCTGTAATAGCTTGCTGAATAAAACTTGTTTCAATATTAAAAACTTCAATATTACTCATATTATTTCCCCTATAACCTTGTTATGGTGCAAGCACCACCTGAACACGCTAAATTAATGGAAGTTGCATATTTCATTCATGCCAACATACCCTTAATCGGTGGTACATAAGGGATATATCTTAACTTGCCCTTGTAAGGCACTCCAAATTTCTTGATATACTCTTTTTCAAGATACCTCAATACCTTTTTATGGTCAACTGAAGATTCTAAAAACTTGAAATTTGTTGGCGACGATTTATGTGAGCATGGAGATTTATAACCTTTTAAATACTTTTTCATGTACTCTAAGTTATGTTTTTTAAAGCAAGGATCACAATACAGAACTAAACTCAGCCTTTTCTTTGACGATGTTATGGAATTTATTTCGACCCCACATATTTTGCAGTTATTCATATTTATTCCTCTATTTTTGATACAGTGTTACGCTATCAGGAATTATTGTGAAAACTTTTTCATTCCACTCTCCTGAACTGTGTCCTATTTTATAGAAGTCATCCTTAGAAGATAAACATACTCCTGTATATTGTTCTGTAAACAGTATGATAGTCCCTTTACTATTCTCTTTAATTACAGGATATGTTTCTTTTTTAGGTATTGCATTGCATTTAAATGTTATTTTCATTATTTTCTCCTTTTTTTTTCGTATATTAAATTAAAGATTTATTTCTCCATTTTTAATTACATCTACAAATATGTAATTAAAAGTATCATTTACTTCTTTTGCTATATCCTCAGGGCATTTTAATTTAGGTATCTTTTTTACATTATCATCAGCAAAGCTGATCTCCTTATTATTATATAATTCTTCGACCATATCAGCTAACTTATGTCCATCCATTGTCCCGCCTATTAACTCCATAGAACTTCTTGTTCTCCAAATATCGCACAGAAACACTATGTATATACTATTTTCTAACATCATTTTTTATACCTCCCAATTTAGGATTATGTATTGCTATTATAGTTACCTCATTCTTCATCGCTTTCATCCCTCCAATACCCACAATTTTCACAATACCAGTTACCGCCCTTCCTTTCGCCCTTTTTCAGCATGCTTTCCCCGAGCCCCTCTTATTGCCCGAAGATCACACTACCAAAGGCACCAGGTATCTCGATGAAACTCTACTATATTCTCATCAATAAAGATCATCAGGAAGGCGGCTATTAACATTATGGGCACATACCACAACAACCCCAAAGGATGTGCTAAACGAACTTTCATCTTGGTGGTATTGACCATTCCTAAACAATAAAATATATAACCTAGTCTGCTAATTCCCAATTGCTTTCTACTCTGCATTTTTAATCACTCCTTTTGGCTCAGAATATCTTTCCCTGAACATCATAATTGACATCTTAACATTCATCACTCTCCTATTCTTGATACAATGTTATACTATCTGGAATTATTGTAAAATCTCTTTCCAACCATGTTTCAGAAAAATCACCAATATTATTAGGGCTTAAACATACTCCTGTGCATTGTTTTGTAAACAGGACAATAACCCCATTATGATTCTCTTTAATTACAGGATATGTTTCTTTTTTAGGTATTGCATTAGTTTCTGCTGTTATTTTCATATTCTCTCCAATACTTTTAAAAAGTTGTTTCTCTCATTTTTAGAGCCCACCGTTTTAAGGGCAATCTCTTCTATGCAATAATTGCATAGAATAATACAGTTTCTTATGCCAGATATATCTGGCTTAATCTCGTGCAAGGGCTCCGCTCTCTTCTTACACAAACAGCACATAGAATATTCTGAGCAATCATTTATTATTAAGTTCATTTTGTATCACTTTCTTTAATTTGGTATATGTAACCGGAGACACAAGCCGGCAGTCCCATTCTCTCCATTAGTGCTGCACAATCTGAACAAGGCTCACCTGGGAAATTAAGCATACACCCCTCACATTCTTCTCCATTATCACATACTGCTTGAATCGTTATTTCTGTTTTCATGTTTCAACCTTTCTTTTACACTTTGGACAAATTTTTATTTTAGCAATTTCTGGTTTATTTGCATTGTAGGTTTTGTTCATCATCTCGTTGTATCTGCCTTTGTCATAAACCAAATAACCGCATTCAGTTGAATAGTGTCCATTGCCTTCTGGAATCCATTTACAACATCCGCAATGATGTTTATTCACAGTTTTCTCCTTCACGCCCATCAGAATGTCTATCTTTCCAAATTGACATATTCTTAAAACTATTTGTCATAATTCTCAGGTCTTCAATAGTTCCTTTTTCTACAACTTCTTCCATTGCATATATCATTCTGCACACCAAATCTTCCATCCGATTAAGTTCTTTTCCTAAATCATTTTTTTCATGTTTTATCTGGCGTACTAATTTCTCTAAAAGAATCTCTATCATAGGATTAATAGAAAATTCTTTAGAAGCAACACATTCAGCAGAAAAATTAATATATCTTGCTCTAATTTTAAGGTCTCCGTTATCTTCTTCTATAGTTTTAAAAGTTATTCCCATAATTTAAACCCCCTTTAACAAGATTTCTCATATTTAGTTTTCTCCTCTACTTTACAATACAATACTCGCACTTCAGTGCTTCAGTTCCGCAACTTGTAATGTATCCAGTGCCATTGCATACGGTACAAGTTTCTACATTGTCAGCACCTCTATAATCTGTTCTATCTCTGCCTAAAAATGTGTCAGTTGTATATATTCCGAACATAAAACCTCCTAATAGTTAATTGAATCATCTATCAATGCTATATTTTTGCTTTCTTCATCTGCTCCATTCCATATTGTAAAGGGAAATGTATCATTCATATCTATAGCAACTAATGTTCCATAAGTATAATCAGAGGCATTATCGCCCCACGCCCTGACTTTCTTCCCTATGAGACAATGCTCAGGAATCTCATGTATCTTAGCAACCCTGAATTTATTTTCATCTAAAACTGATGTTCTATATATTTCTATTGCTTCACCCGAATCCGTGCATAATCTCATAAAGTTTTCGTTCATATAAATTTTATAAAATTTAAGGATTCTATTGTGTTCATCAATATAATATTGCCATGGAGCAACATCTGAGGCTGATGTAATGTATTTGTGAGTGTCAATCTTTTTATCTTCCGTTTGTTCTTCATCTTTAATTTTAAGCTCTATAAGCGACTCTTCCAAACTTATTAACAGTTTATGTATATTATCAAATATTTGTTTCATTGTTTCTCCTATCAATGCTAATGCCTCTAATGTTGTTGAGCAGTTATTTTATATATTTTCATACTTCATTGCCCCAAACATCCCACCCATCTGTTTTCTCTCTGGCAAATAGTTCTATGCGAGGCAAATCACCCATAAGTTTAATAATTCGCTCCCTTGCTTCATTTGGTTTTTGACTGTGTGCTTGAATAGGAGTGTCAATAACAGAATGAACTCCTGCATCTATTCTCTTTGGCTTCCCTTTTGTGGCAATTAAACACAATTCCGCATTGGCTCTTGTCCACCTCCCCATACCCCAAAACCAAGAGGGTGCTTTTTTGTTTTTTTTAACCCAAGTAAATCCAACTGTTTTATACTCAAACCCCCATTTTTCTATGAGTTGCCAACACTCATTTAATTTTGGCATTGTTA
>Ga0208647_1000423_pt1 | contig 12402 bp, 27 predicted proteins | sample AntAceMetag02UKA_FD_184765 | JGI IMG/M metagenome (GOLD analysis project Ga0208647, IMG submission 184765) | Saline lake microbial communities from Ace Lake, Antarctica - Antarctic Ace Lake Metagenome 02UKA (SPAdes) (version 2) | ecosystem: Environmental > Aquatic > Non-marine Saline and... | reverse complement strand
GATTCAACTTATGCTATAGACCCTAAACATACAGCAACAGTTGCTTCTATTTATAATACATTAAATACTTATGGTAATAATGTTGTTATGCCAGAAGAAGAAAAAGTAAAAGTTGATTCTTATTGGAATAAAGATGGAAACACATCAGAGTTTATTGGTGCTAAAAAACTACCAGCAATTAAAGAAGCTATAGCAATAGATAATTATTTAAAAGATAGAAATATAGATTCTACATATAATGGAAGACAAATAGTAAATGTAGCAAGTGAATATGGTATAGACCCATACTTATTTCAATCAATGTTACAAGCAGAAAGTGGTTCTGGAACTTCTTATATTTCAAAAACCGATAATAATCCAGGAGGTGTTACTTGGAGTTCTACATACGAAGCATCACATGATAATGTAAGCAAAGGTTCTCCTAGACCAGCAGATGAGGGGGGAAATTATGTTAGGTTTGAAAATATAGAAGATGGTCTTGGTGCTGTTGCTCAACAAATACAAAGAAGAATGATTCAAGAGCCTACAGAACAAGATTTTGAAAAAGTTGCAGATGATTTTGAAATAGAAAATGAAATGGATGAAAATATAATAGAAAATACTGCTGATGGAATCTCTTTTGATGAAAGCCAATTTAGTGATTTATCTTGGGATGTTTTTGAGGGGTATAGAGATACTGTTGGATTATCAAAAAGAGATAAAGGTATGGTAAATTCTGAAGTTGCAGAAATAAAAAGAATGTATGCAGAAAGTGATAATTTTAGTGATAATTTAAAATCAACTTCTGGAGGTGGGAGATTATCATCAGGAGATAGTGAAAAATTAGTAGATTCACAAATGGCTGCAAGTATGATGAATAGTCTATCAGAACATATAGCTGAAGAAGATACTGGTCCTCTTGCTGGTGCTATAAAAAATGCTAATTTATGGGATTCAAATGCACAACTTATAAAATCAGAAATAAATTCTCTTATGCCTAAAGTTGCTAGAGGTCTTTATGGAGAAGTTGGTGTCTTAACAGATACAGATATAGCTAGATATGAAAAAACAATAGGTAATCTTAGCAAAACAGAAAAAGCAAATGCTCTTATAACTCTATCTTTTTATGATAAACTTATGACAGGATTTACACTAAATCTAGAAAATTATATGAACAATGGAAAGGATGTTTCTAAATATATAGATGCTTATGAAAATTTAAAACAACAAACAGAATCTGTTTATGAAAAATATGGAATGGAATATAAAACAGACGAACAATCTTCAGAAGACGAATCTGATTTAGATGCAGAATTAGAAAATTTATAACTATAACTATATGATGACAAGCGAAAACAAAGTAAAAAGAGATAAACTTGAAAAAAGTTTGAATAAGAAAGGATATGATAAAGCTAGAATATCTAAACTTCTTAGAACTTTTGATTCAAGATTTACTGAAAAAGAAGAAAAGAAAGGCTTTGTCAAAGAAGGCTTAAAGTATGCTTTTGACCCATTGATAGAAACTGGTGTTCAAGGTTATAATGCGTTTAAATCTGGTCAGGAACTTCATAGAGCTAAAAAAGCTAAAAGAGCTGGTGATGAAGCTGGTTATCAAGAACATTTACGTCTTGCTGATGAAGAAATTTCACAAGAAAGAAGAATTATGGGAAGTGATTTTAAGGCTGCAGTAGATGTAAAAGATACTATGGGAGGTGCAGTAAAAGATATGGTTACAACTGGAGTTCAATTAGGTTCTATGTTTGCACCAACTCCAATTAAAGGTGTTAAAGCTGTAAAAGCATTAAATGTTGCAGCAAGAGCAGCAGGAAAACCAGCCACTGCAGTCGCTACAAAACTTGGTGGAAGAATAGCTTATAATGCAGCACAAGGTGCTTTAGAAGAAGGAGCTAGGGCTATTGGTGATGATAAATCTGCAGGTGATGTAGCAAAACAAGCTATAAGAGGTGGTATTGGTCAAGCTGCTGGTGCAGAAATATTTAGAGGTATAGGAAAAGGAATCTCTAAAGGAGCTAAAAAAACAAAAACATCAGTTTATAATATAGTTGATAGAGCAAGAAAAACTAAAAATAAATCAGAACAAGTAGAGATTATGATAGAAGGTGTGAGCAGATTGAAAAAAGAATATATGTCAGAAACAGATAAAATTGCTAATAATGTTCTTGAAAATCCATCAACAAGAACTAAAATGGATTTAGAACAATCTATATTAGATAGAAAATATAAAGAAGATATAAGTTTTGCAAAAAATCCTTTCAAAAAAGTTAAAACTGTAAAAACTGCTACTAATAAAGGAGCAACAGAAAATATTATTGACAACATTACTAGAGGTTCTGAAATAGAAAATCAAGCGAAAAGAAAAATTATAGGACATGGAGAAGCTAGAAGACAAAATTTTACTTATTCAAAAAATGAATATACAGAACCAGCTACTCAATTATATGATAATTATATTGTTCCATTACAAACAAAATTAGAAGAAGTTGGTGAAGTATTACAAAAAAAAGTAAGAGAAATGCCAGATGAAGCAGTTGAAATGTTAGATGAATCAACTAGCTTTTTCAAATCATTAACAAGTAAAAATGGATTAGGTGTTAAGATAACTGGGAAAGGAATAGATGGAGAAAAACTTACTGGATTAGACCCATTCAATTTACCACCTGGTGCTAAAAATTTAGAGTTAGATTTTACAAACTCTAAAATAGAATTTAGTAGTGGTTTCAAAAAAGATATTACAGATATGTTTAATGGTGTATTAAACAAAGGTGGAGAATCAACACCAAATAAAATATACAACTTAAAAGTTTCTTTAGATGAAGTGTTAAGAGATATGGCAGATAAAGGAACAGATACAACTCTTACAGGAAGAACTCTTGGAGAATACAAAACTGTTTTATTAAATAAATTAGCTGAACTAGACCCATCATTTGATAAATCAAATAGAGAATATGCTGTGATAACAGAAGCATTAGCACCAGTAAAATCTAAATTACTTAAAGGTGGTAATATAAAAGATTTTGTTACTTCAAAAAAGATGATAGAAGATAGTGCAAGAGCTTTATCATCTGAAGGAACAGAGCTAAATAAACAAGTATTAGACAATGTGGTAGCTGCAATGGATTTCACAGATATAAATATAAAAAATGGAACAGATATAAGAAAATTATTTGATTTTTCTAGGGTAGTTGCAAAAACTAATAAAGAAATACAAAGTAGTCTGAAAAATAGTTCTGGATTTAAATTATTAAATTTAAAGGATGCAGCAGGAGCTGTAGTATCTAATTTTGGTAAGATAAAATATGCTGCTGGTATTGCTGGTAGTATAACTGGAAATAAAAAAGTAAAATATATGCAATCTTTGATAGGATTGATAGAAAATTATGGAACTGAAGTTGCAAATTTTAAAGCTCCAACAACTTTTGGACAAAAAGTAGCAGGAAAGATAGGAGAAGAATTCTCTGAAAAAACATCTAAAGCTATAATAGGAACAGGAAAAGCAATAGGTGGTGCAGTAAAATCTACTGGTGCTAATATAAGAAAGGCTGGTGAAACAAATAAAGTAATAGCAAATATAACAGAAATGAGTAAAAGTGGTCAGTTATCTGATGAAGCTATGAAACAAATAAATAGAATACTTAGATATTATACAGTTAAAAAATAATTATATGCGTAAAATAACAAACATAGTTATACATCATAGTGTTACACCGAGGGACTTACAACTTGAACAACAAATTAGTTCATTTGATAGGACACACAAAGCAAGGTTACACCCAGTAGCAAATAAATATGGTCTTCATATTGCTTATCATTATGTAATATCAGGAGATGGTAATTATAAAAAAACTAGAGGATTAGATGAAATTGGATACCACGCAGGAAATTGGGCTGTAAACAAGAAAAGTATTGGTATATGTCTATGTGGTAACTTTGATATAGAAAAGCCGTCAGAGGAGCAAATAGCCACATTAAACAAGATATTAATAGAGCTATGTGAAAGTTATAAGTTAAAAGAAAAGGATATTATATTTCATAGAGATGTAGTTTCTTATAAAACTTGTCCTGGATTAAATTTTACAAGAGATTATATAAACTTAAATGATAACTCTGAATTAGTTGAAAGATTAAAAGGAAAATTACTATTAGCAGTTGAACAAGAAGGTAAAGTATTTTATACAAATAGATGGGGAGAAACATTTATAGTAAACGATAAAAATTATCTTGAGGTCTTTCGTGAGATGTCGCTTGGGATTGACAACGAGAATTTAAATAAATTAAACTTACAATAATATGGAAACAGTAAAATATACAATAAGTAAAATAGATTGGATTTCTACTTTTAGAAACTGGGCTATTTTGAATGGTGTAATGCTTTTAGCATATTTCAATCAAATTAGATATATGTTTGTAAATTGGAATTTTAATTTAGTAGAATTAAGAGAAATATTATTTATATCTATATTTTCTTTTATAGCATTCTTCTTAAAGAGATTTTTTATGGGAAAAAAATAAGATTGATTTTTTCAGTAAAATAATGTATACTAGGGAAGTCCAAGTATCATTTTTACATGACTTAAAAGACCCAGGATTCTGTCCTCGGTCTTTTTTGTTTATTTATCAACCTTTATCTTTTTGATGTAGTATGTTCCTTTTTTTCTGGATTCCCATTCTCGTTTAGAATAAGTAACTCCCATAAATATAACAACTCCGTCAGGCATTAGTATTGGTGTCATTTATTTATTATCTAATATTTCTGATAATAATATTTGGTCTTTGTAATCATAATTCTTTACTGGAACTTCTTTTCCTTCTTTCACTTCTATAGTTTCACCAGTCAATTCTTTAATATCTATTTGACCTAGGTAAGATAAAAATAATGTTTTACCATTTTGTGCTTTTTCATCTTTAGGATTATCACCAAACAAAACATCACTAACTTTTTTCAAGTCAGCATTACAATCTTCTATTTTATCGAGTGGTATAGTATAATATTCTATTTTTTTACCTTGTTGGTCTTTGTCTTCCTTTTTTTCTGTTTTATATTTCCTTCTAATAGAATCACACAAATCAGCGAAAATAGAGTATTCTTTTTCTAGGAACTTTGAATAGTTCATCATAGAAAGGTATTGCTTCATTTTCTGCTTTTGTGCAGTTCTGAAAACCAAGTTGTTTAAGATAAGAATTTGACTTTTTTGCATAGTGTTTTGTTAGTTAATTATTTTTTTAGAAAAATCTTTAATTATCTCTTGTTTGTTTTCTTTTTTATCTATATAAAGCCTCATAAGTTCAAATCTATCCATTACCTTTAATTCATCTAAGAAATACCATTGTAGCATTTTGTCCATTACATTTTCATATATCCAATTACTCAAAAAACTTCTCAATCTATCAACACAAGGCTCATTTTCTAGGTACTTTAAATATTTTGTGTCTATACATTGGGTAGATATTTTGTTTCCTTTAGGATTTTTTCTATATACACAAGGTATGCCATATAAATGAACTTTTCTATATATAGTCCCATTATGCTCTTCTGCTTTTATTTTACTTATTTTTATCAACATATTCTTCAATCTTATGAATAACACATTCACAACCACAATTTTCTTTGTCATGTTCTAAAACTTCCGTATTCCCTATCAAGAGAAATTTGTAATTGTCATCTTCCACAATTCCCATATCGACCAATAAGTCATTGATGGATTCTATCTTATTTGAAACATCAAATAATCTTCTATCTTTTGGAATAAAAGTATAATCTATTTTTATCCTATAGCCTATAGGTTTCATAGTTATTATCTGCCAACTAGCAAGTTCATGCCATTCAGAATATCTTTTACTAGGAAAGCTCCTACCACTTCTTGTGTTTATTCTACTATTCTTTTTACTAGGGATATTCCCCATTAGTTTAAATTTCATCTTATTTATTTATATCTATTAGTCCACATATTTCTTCTATCCTTACTATTGGATACCCTCTTAAATCTTCTGGCAATAAATCTTGTAATTCACTTCTATATCTTAAATCATTAAAATATTCTGGAAAATCAAAAGGTAATAAATTATTATTAATCGTCAAAGCATACTCAAAAAGTGTATTAGTTTTTGGTCTAAGAAAAGTAATTAAGTAATTTAAATTTTCTCCCATATATTTTGTATCAATTAGTTATTGGGGTGTCTATTAGGAGTTGAACCTAAATCTAACGTTCCACAGACGTTCGTTCTACCGTTGAACTATAAACACAACCTTTATTATATCATAATTTTAACCATAAGTTATCCACAGCCTTATATTAATATTTGAATGTCTACTAACTACGAAGTTAGTATACTTTGGACTTTGAATGTCTACTAACTTTTTAAAAATGGTCAAAAAAACTCCCCAAGATTTAGTCTAGGGGAGAATAGATGTATCACCTCCTCACTATATATCATCTTCTTCTTCTACTTCCTGTAAATAAGAGATATATAATTCTACTTCATTATATGGCAAGACGACTTCTGCATCATACTTTTTATCGTACAATATAACTTCATCGCCTTCCATTATCAGAAGCAAGTAACGTTTTTTCAACATCTTTTTCCTCCTTTAATTGATTCGCAAGACACTTTTTACAAATGCCGTGTGAAACTTGAAGTGTGAATATAGGACAGCCAAATCCTATAATTTTTCTGCACCAACTGCATAGTACAACCATATCATTCCTCCTTTTTTATTATTTAAACTTCCATATAAATCCACCTGAAGTTTTTCCTTTATTATGACAAACAGCAGAAATTGCTGAGTGTAATATATTGGTTTTTTTACTAGCTTCAGTTATTGACACATATTCTGCTATTAACTTTCCATTTAAATCATATTGTAAAACATATTTTGAATTATGATGGTCTTTTCCATAATTAAATTTCATAAGTTTATTTTTAACAGCGTGTCTAATATTACCACTATGAGTACACCACTCAATATTTTCTACTATATTGTCTGATTTTATACCATTAATATGGTTTATTTCCTTATAATGATTAGGGTTTTGTATAAATGCCCTAGCTATTAATTGATGTATGGAATAGCTATGACCTTTTTTATTTTTATCAGTCAATCCAACTTGTAAATATCCATCATTATAATAAACTCCATATTTATTTTTGCGTATATGAGGTACTATTTTTAGTATTTTTTCTTTAACTACCCATTTTCTAATTAGACTTTTAACTCTGCCTAAATTAGATACTTGATACATACCTTCATACCCTTTGATATCCTTGAAAACTTCTTCCATATTAGTTATGTTAATAATTTAGATTATAGGCTGGATAGAGTAACATAACTACTCTATCCACTTACGGGAGCTACCACCTATATTTTTATTCGTCATCTTTTTCTCTCTCAACACAAACAAACTTATAATCTCTGTCCAACCAAGTTTCATTTATTATACGGCAAATTTTTTGTGCAGTATAATTGTAAAAAAGTTGGTGCCAGCAACTATGTTTCCCTGCATCTACGTGAGATATATTACTTATATCTCTAGTTCCATTTATAGATTTGGGCTTACAATGATGCCGACTCGTCTTTCTTGACATTTTATTGCCTCCTGTATATATTATAACACTTTCCTATCTAAATTTCTTCAGCTTCATAAAAAAACTTGATACCATAAACAACAAATTCATCTTTAAATTCCTCTCTTAATTCTTTTATCATTCTTTCCTTGTAAGCTTTATCAACTTTAGCAGTAGTAGTAAAAGTTACAATTATTGGAGGAACAACTATTCTATCAATGTTAAAATCAAATTTAGACATCATTTTTCCTGTTTTATCCATCATAATTGTATTATAATCTATTTCTATTCTAATTTTTTTTCTTTTCATATTGTTTTATTTATTAATATGATTTTTTAATGCTTCTTTGATAGTATCTTTTGAAAATTTCTTTCCGTCTATTTCTATCATTTCTTCTTCTACTGATTCTATATATATTTTCCATTTGTCCTTATTTAATTGTTCTATCGTAAATGAATTTCCGATTCTATATTCATTAATACAATCTCCTATACTATCATCTACAGAATATTTATAGTCAGAAGTATGTACTACATTCCCAGTTCTTGATAATACTTTTAAGTATCTGCCCGAAATATGACGAAGAATAGTATCTATGTAAATTACATCTTCTGTTAGTCTGAAATCTTCAATATTATTAAGTGTTTCTTCTAAAAACCAAGTATAATTTATAATATTAAACTCTTTATCTAATATTAACCCATGCCAATTACTATTTATAAATTCTTTTGGTATAAAGTATTTTTTATAACCACCATTTACATATTCAAATACCATATTTTTTTTAATTTCCATATTGTTTTTATTTATTATTACTTAAAAGTTCTCTACCCATTCTGTTTGTTTTATCTATAATCTTTTGTATTTCTATCCACTTATTTTTAACCTTATCTATTCCCTCTGACATTCCATCAGCGTTTACATCTCCCATAAATTTCTGATTATCTAAACAAGCTAATAAGTCTTCAAAAAAATTTTCTGACATTGTTATTTGTTTTTGTTCCATATTGTTTTATTTAATTTTAAAATAATTTTTTAATTCTTCTTTTATTCCTTCTAAATTATCACAATCTTCTATTATATCTATAACATCAGATTTTGTTATATCTTTACTTTCCCACCTCTCGTCTACCAAGCCTATAATAGTTTTTGCAAAATAGTTAATCTTACTTAAACCTACCATATACTCATAAACTTCAGAAACTTCTGACATAATAAAAGCATAATCTTCTAGTTCTTTCATAACCTGTTCTTCATCTATTTTTCTGTCTTTATAGATTATATCCTCCCAATCTTTTTTATTTAACATATATTTTTATTTGTTGATTAATTATTTTCGTCTACAAATTTAAAAAAATCTCTTACTATAGTTTTTTTGAATAAATAATCATCATTTATGTCTGGTATATTATTGCTACTTAAATGACAATCTCCTTTAAAATAATTTATTGATATATTGAAAGCTGTTGCAAGTTTAATTAAATTACTTTCTGAAATGTTCCTTTTATCTTTTTCTATTAGGGAGATAAGGGATACTGAACAATCCAAAATTATAGCTAATTCTTTTTGGGTAATTTTATATGTTTCTCTTAATTTTTTTATTTTATTACCCATCCTTTTTTATTTATTGATTAAATCTTTGTTTTCGTAAATGTTTCCTAGAATTTCTGTATTAGAAATATCAGATAGAAACTCACACCAAGGTATATCTCCACCACAAGACATACAATCATTTAAACAATTAAATACTTGACATTGTTTACATTTATCACACCAACCTATATATAATCCCTCGTCTATAATATCACCCTCATAAAGCTTTTTACCATTTTTATCTTTAAGCCCCGTGTATTGCATCCAAATATATTTGTTCTCATTATTATATGGGTCATAAGAGTAATAGTTCCCATTCATTTTAGACATTTTTTGTTGTTTTATATCCCAAGCCCTAAATTTTATTGGTCTGTTCATATTTGTTTTTATTTATTATTTATTAATTAAAAAGGTACATCTTCGATATTTATTTCTTCTTCATCACCTAAATCTATTTCAGGTAATTCTTCTTTAGCTTTTACATTTCCAACTTCTTCCCCATTTTTATTATAGAAAGAAAAGTATAAGTTTCCTTTAGCTGATAAATTAAGAGATAAATTAACCCAACCACCTTCACTTAATCTAGGTTTAGCCCATTCTACAAATTGTTTTAAGTTTATTCCTACATCACCTTTTACAAAATCAGGTGCTTCTTTTCTAGCTTCTTTAATGCTTATTCCTTTTGGAAATTCGTTTGACATAATTATTTTAGTTTAGTTATTAAATTTTCTATTACTTTTTCATAGTAGGCTTCTATATGTGAAGCGTCCACTATACCTCTCCTTTCAGCTCTACCCTCTATCGCTAGTCTTAATCTTTGACTAGGGGAGAACTTTTGTTTTACTCCGACTTTTTCTCTTGTTTTGGTATCTGTTATTTCTATAGCCCCACAAATCTTCATATTCCAAGTTTCCTCTATTTCTTCTCCATCTGTTTTTATCTTACAAATTCCGGTAGGAGATACAGGACATATTATTTGATATTCTGTATTCACATCTATTTCTGTATCTGGTTCTATCTCAACAGATCCAGAAGTTATTTTTATTGCTTTAGTAATCATTTGTAAAATATTTATTTCTATTTAGATGTAAAGAATTTGTCCTCATAAAATACTTTAATTGCTTGTAGTATTTCTTATTCCATTCCCCGTCTTTACTACACTTTAATAAGTAAATGCAATCCCCCCAAGTTCTTCTTTTCATAAATGATTTTTTCTTATAATGGATTGTATCTATTATATAATCTTCTCTTAAGTCCATTATATATTTAGAAGTTCTGCTTATATATTGGTCTAACATTTGATTTCTTGAAACATATCCCTGGTTTAGAAGTGTATTTTTGACTATTTTTTGCTGACAAGCGTTTTGTTTCATATAATTTTATTTAGTTAATCTCATACTCCTCGTTTTTTTCTATTATTTTCACTCTTATAAAACCACTAATACTTTTACCCTCTCTTTTTAAGTTAATTTTTAACTTTCTTTTATCTTCTTTACTAATTTTTGATATTACAGTTGCGTCATTCATATTTATTTTTTATTTTTAAATTATGTCCTATATTAACCTCGTTGTTTTTATTGAAGTAATAGGCTTCTAAACAAACTCTTTTAATATCTGCTAAAACTCTTTCTATAACTTCTTTTTGAAATTCATTTGCAGGTTTTACTTCTATATTCAGGATTAGTTTATTTTCCTCCTTTTCTTTTTTGGTGTAGTTTTTCTTTTTCACTTTTTTTTAATTTATTTATTATATAGTCTATATCTCTAAAAAACTCTTTATATTCTTTATCCATTGATTCTAATATATTTCCTATAGTTTTTATTTCTTGTTTCATATAATTTATTTTAATATATCCTTTAATAGTTCTTTTTCTTCTACAAAGGGGACACCTTGTAACTCTCCATAATATTCCCCGACCTTTGTTTTACTACTTGCAGTTAGTCTATTGTATTGATCTTTAGTAGTTATTTTTGAAGCAGGATTAACTGCTGGAACTTCTACCTTAGAATTATCCATTGTATCAGCGTCTTTAGTATCATCTATTAAAAACATACCATTTAAAGCATACTTTCTAGCATAACTAGAAGCAGCACCTGTAATTTGTGCTGAATCCATTCCTTTTTTATCTAAACTTTCTCTAGCAAAAGCACTAACCTTCATTTCTGTTATTCCATCTGTAATAGTAGCAATTGCTTGAACATAATATCTTACTTGATGAGTATCCTCACAAGAACCTTTTAAAACAATTTTATCTGTTAAGGTTAGCAATAATTCTTGCTTGACAAGCAAAGGTTTAACTGCCTCTAATATATCTTCACAACTTCTATACTTATAGTGTCCAAAGTTATTAGTTTGACCTTTAGGAGCCTTTAATTCTCCTTGTATTTTGCATAATTTTTCTACAAGGGTGTTATTTTTTGTTTCCATACTTTTTATTTATATTGATTAGCATAAAAGTTTTGTTGTCTTACGAAGTTTTTGCTATCTCTTTCTAATGCGTCTGTGACTAGCAGACCTGTTAGATAGATAAATATTCCTAGTAAGATTAAAACCCATATTGTTTGTTTTATCTTTTCTCTTTTTATTCTTTTTTCATAAGCTATTGTTCTTTCGTGTTTCATCTTTTTTAATTTATAATTTTAGGCTGTTTATTCTATCTAGTGTTCTTCGCCTTTGCAGTTCTACTTGGTAAGACTGCTAGTTGCTACTGACACCGTCTATTATAATCACATTTAATGGCTGTTGTTATTCGCCCACCTAATTAATTAATCTTCTTTATCTAATCGTTCACTCCACATATTATTCTTTTCAAGGTCTAGCCCTCTATTTTCTTTTTCTGCTTTAGCTATTGCTCTTATTTCTTCAAGGTTATCTCCCTCTATATCTATACTATCCTCGTAATTATCTATTTCATAATGTATTCTAAATTCCATATATTTTTATTTAATTATTATAAATTTTCTTGCTCACTTAAATATTCCTCAGCTCTTTGATTAAATGTTTTTTCTTCCTCATAAGAATCATCATCAGCATCACAGTTATCTATTTCTTTATAGCCAAACATTATCATTAAATCTTTTATTCTTTTATCTTCTTTTTTATAAAAGTTTATTATATGACTATCTTTAATCCAATCTTTAGCCTCCTCCCAAGTATTTGAATTAGCTCTTATTTTTTTTTCTTCTTTTTCTATTATTGAATATACTTTTATGCTTTCGCTTATAAGCCCGTCTAAAATATATTTTTT
>Ga0208647_1000419_pt1 | contig 12566 bp, 15 predicted proteins | sample AntAceMetag02UKA_FD_184765 | JGI IMG/M metagenome (GOLD analysis project Ga0208647, IMG submission 184765) | Saline lake microbial communities from Ace Lake, Antarctica - Antarctic Ace Lake Metagenome 02UKA (SPAdes) (version 2) | ecosystem: Environmental > Aquatic > Non-marine Saline and... | reverse complement strand
AGTCTTCAATGTGCTTCTTCCAAGCTGGTTTCAGTGACTACGTTTATGAGCCCCATAGAGTCCCAGACTTCAATATACCTTCCTTTAATGCGAAGAGTAAAGTCGCGGGCTCCATAGTCCTTCACAAAGGTGCTGAGTGAATCATTATCTTGCTCAAGCTGTGCAGTGTATTTCTGAGAGCTCTCTAGCTTGATCTCGGCCCGCATCCACATTGCTATAAGAGCAATGAACAGAACCATAGTAATAATGGCCTCTCTTAATTGACTATTCATCTTTGTCTCTCCATATTGTTACTAGGCCATCCCAAATAAAATCCTGGAAGAATATCCAGATGAAAATAAAGATAGCGAAGATTGATAACAGTGTAAAGCTGATTGGCCAAATTGCAATAGCAATCCTTACGGGCCACGAGTGCTCTTCATTACTGTTTGCTGCGACAGAGCACAATCCAGCAACACCAAAAGCCCAGACAAAAGCAACAGCAAGCCAGAACACAAGACCTGAGAAAGTCATCACTTCACCTCTTTTTCATTACCCTTTGAGGGCATACAGCATTCCATCGCTAATTCTTCTAAAGACCATGTGGAGCTGCATTTAGGGCAAACCCAAACGCATTCGGGGTAGGTATTTTCCTTGAGCCAAGCAATATATTCATCGCGTGTCATTCCTGCACCATTCCGTCTGAAAGGATCACGCTCGTTGCTTCGTCTACCCCAACCCGCTCCATCCAGACTTGTGCACCTGCCTTAGCAGCCATGCTGGCAACGACCTTGAGGTTGTCTTCGTCAAGTGTGTTACCGTTGCGGATGAGCAGGACTTTCAGTTTTGCATTCATCGCAAGTGCCAGCCCCACAGAAACTTTTAAGGCCTGCGCGTCAGAGCATTGTTTGAAGGGGATACCATTAAGAGTAATGCCATCAGGATCAAGTGAAAGCCCGTCAACAGGGAAGTCAGCACTGGCAATAATCTTCGCCTTTTCGGCGTCAATCTCAGACAGTTCTTTAGTGTACCCATCTGTCTCTGCAGTCAGGCGATCAACCTCGCCCTTTTCATACAGGTAGTTCTTGTGCTGTGCGAAGCGTTTATTCGCCTCACGCGCTTTGGTGCGCTCATTTGCAAGGGCTTCCATGTCAGGCACATCTTTTTTGAAGGCTTTGAGATCGTTGTTGAGACCTACCATGAAAGTTTCATACCCCGCCAGTTTCTCTTGCTTTGCTTTAATCTCATCCTTGAGATTAGATATAGCAGTTTGGCCATCTGACATTCGTGATTGTAGTGCATTCAGAGAATCATCATATGCATTGGCCTTAGAAATTCTCTCGTTGATTGGATCGAGGTCAATCTCTGCATCTGGCGCGTCATCAGGATTAACAGCTTTTTGGAGGCTGGCTTTGGCAGCATTCAGGTCGCGGTTGCGGACTGTGCGAGTATTGAATATAGACTCACGTTTGTCAAGCAACTCTGAGAGATCAATACCTGCTACTTCCTGCAGGGTTTTGACTTGCTTTGCATTTTCCATATGGTAGAAGGCAAGCGGGTCAAAGCTGATACTACCAACTAGGGCGTCCAGGATTGCTTGTGGACTCGACAGTTTGAAGCCTTCACTACCCTCGACAGTGATAGTAGATTCCCCATCTGAATACATACGGCGCGTGACTTTGAAGTCACCTAAGTCGAGGAAGACCTCAGCAAACTTTTCGCCATCTCTGATTGGTTTTGCAGGAACAGCGCGTTTTCCTCCGAGAGCCATCATAATAGAGTCTAAGACAGATGATTTCCCCTGCTCATTTTTACCGCCGATGACAATAAGGTTTCCGTCCGGCTTGATGTTTACGACCTTCAGGCGCTTGACATTCTCAGCGCGAAACTCGATTATTTTCAGATTTTGTTCCTTGGACATTTCTTATCTCCTTGTTATTATCAAAATGTTACGAACATGAATTTAACTAGGCACCAGGCCACATAACAGCTACCTAGAAACACGAATGCGATATTTGCTTCATTTCGCATGATTTTATAGTGGTCTGAGGTGCCTTTGTGAACCTTTGCGTCTGCAATAGCTAACAGGCACTCTTTTGTAGCCTGCTCAAATTCGGCTTCTGTACTCATATCGTCTGTAAAATAATCTGATATCATAATGTAGTCAGGCAGATCATTATAATCGACTCCAGGTATAGACTGCGACAGACTTTTTTGTATGCGCGATGTGACTTCCCTGATTGCTTGTTCTTGCATGTCCGGTTTCATATCTCTACCTTGTTATTATTTATGACGCTTTCAAGATACATATCGTTTTCAAGGCTGTTTGATTCATGTTCATAGACGCAAATATCAGCGGAATCAACATTGAATTTATCAGCAACTCTTTGGAGTAGATCTTCAAGGTGTTTTTCATAATTTAGATATGATAATTCACCGCACCCCATGTCGCAATTTTTATCCTGGCGCTGGTGCAATGGCTTGGATAACCTGTCAAATGCCTTATTAGCAATTTTCAGGGTAGGCTTGGCATCTTCATAACCAGCATTGTAAATTTTCATGAGGTCATCTAGGTGTTTGGCAGCTAAAAGTTTTCTTGTCTGATAACGGGTTCTGGTTACTGTATTCATTTTCTTCTCTTTTCCTCTTTTAGTGGAAGTGGCTTTCCTCTTCCTTCACTATTAATATAATATTAATCCAAAGAAAAATCCAACATTTTTTAAAGAAAATTACGGTTATTTAAGCAGTAGTTCTTCGGGGCTCATATTCATTAATCCAGCAAGCCAGGGGCGGAAGATGTCTCTGACTGCTTCTGTTGCTCGTACTGAACTAGGGTGCCATGTGATTTTTGGACTCGCACCAGGTAGATGACATTTGAGTTGCCACCTGTATTTGTTTTCAGGATGGACGATAGTCTGAAAGCTGATAGTGAAGCAGTGGTGGAACCCGATATAGCCATGCAGACTTGCCACAGGGTTCGTTTCAATACGCTTCCAGTCTAGCACATAATTAGGCATCATGCTTGATTTCCATAAGCTGTTCAAGTTTCTTCTGATAGACGCCTGCGAGAGTGTTCGCATTGTATTTTTTGAGCGTCTTTATGATCTCATGACCAAGTGTCAAGGATGCTCCAAACTTGCCTTTCCAGAACATGATATGTTCGTGCAGAGATCTGCCTTCTAATTCTAGAGCGAGATAGAACTGCTTTGCGGCTTCAGACATATCAGCACCCTCAGCAGGTGTGACAGTGCCGTCAAGTTCAATAGTGAGTAAAGGCTCCATGCCTTTTTCGCCGGGCTTCTGGAGTAGTAAAATATATTGAGCTGTCTTTTCTTCTGGCGCTGTTCCATTTATCTTTTTAGACATGACGTCTCCTAATTAATTATTGGCGCACATTCCTTTGGGTATCAGTGACCTATTGTCGTGCAGGACATATTCAACGAAGCGCCAAAGGGACATGATCTCTTGCTCTTCCAGACGGAGTAAGCGAGAGAAAGCAGAAAACGTTCTTTCCTGTTTGTTTTCAATTTGTGCGCCAAAATATCAAATATCAGCTTTTCTGAAAAAACCTGTTTTTGCTCTGTGTACAGCCTCAGCGGCCTCAGCCAGAATATTGAAATATTCAGCATCCCAAGGCACTATTTTTGTATCAAGTCGAGGTATCTGTGTAATATTGATGCCTTCCCTGACGCGAACTTTGTGCTTTGTCTGGCCAAGGAATATAGCCTTAGAAACTGAGAAGGCACCAGATCTGATAACAATAATATCTGATCCTGCTGATATGACTGTCTTTTTTGTTTTAGTTACTGGCATGATAGTTCCTTGATTTATATTATATTTTCTTCCTAATAATGTAACATTTTTCGGCGTAAAAACAAAGTTTATCTCCTGTCCTTCTTATGCTTCAATACAGGGCTTGGTCTGTATTTATGAGGGAACCCATATGGGTGATAATCTGTCATTCTCACGACATCCTTCCTGAAAAAGACAGGGTCATTATTACTATTCAATGCTTGAATTTCTTTCGCATATTTGAGCCAACAAATTCTATTAGATGGCCTAATCAAAATAGCGACCCAGCAATCCCATCCACCGGCTGTCATCTTCAGAATCTCATTGCGCTGGTTCGGCGTCAATTCTTTGAATGGTAGCATTGGGGTATCTTCGCGAGCAGGCGTGTCAATACATTTCGCCTCAATTGCTGTAGGCGTGAATTCATTACAGGCTTGCTTTCGTGAGCCAATTAGGTCAGGAATACTACCACCTCTCGGGCCTGCAGGGTATTTGAACCAGTAGTCGCCTAGGGAGCGGAAATCTTTCAGCATCTTGTCTTTGAAAGTTGTCTCATTCATTTGAGTAACCCTCTGAAGAGATCTTCCTGGTTGGCATTGTAACTGCTTGGGCTTGTCTTCTCAGAGCGGCCGCGAATTTTCCACACTTTAGATGAAATGGCTTTGATGCTTCTCCCAGGAAAATGGGTCATCAGTTGCTGTGCTGTCATTTTCTTAGATTTGTAAGAATCCCAGCACTAGTCAGAGAAGACCCCTGAAGCAAGGGACTGATTGACGCCATGTCAATAACCTTGTGGTTAAGTCCTAGCTTGAAGCACACTTTCCGCGCGGCTTCAATTTCCTTGACACTGTGCCGCTGTCCATAATCGAATGTCAACGGGTAGACAATGTTTCCATCATCTATAGCTTTGTGCAGTACAGTTGAATCCATGCCCTGCTGACTGTCTCCTTCTTCCTCAATAAGGTCACCTTCAATAACAGCAATGACGCGACCCCTATGTCCGTGGGGACTGAAGCACTTGGACTCGTGGTTTGGAACCCGGTGCCCATAATCAATTCCAATTTCTTTCTCAACTATCATTTTGTTCTCCTTCTCTCATAATTTAGCAATTTTTGCAGAAAAAACAAGTTTTTTTCCAACTATTTGGTCCATCTATACTTATAATCCCAGTCTACAATCAGTGGGATATCAAATATACCGTCTTCAGATTCCATAATTTCCACGATAGGCATACAGTCAAAGTCTTCGTCTACTTCAAAAATGAGCTCATCATGTACTTGCGAAACCATTTTGATTTGGGGGTTTCTATAGAACTGCTTGTCTATCTTATTCATCCTGTCCTTAATGATACAGGATGCAGTTGAACTGACAACGAAATGCACAGCTTCTCGCTTGAAAAAGGCGTCTTTCCAGCTATCTAAGTCCTTCCAGAGCCCGTCAATTCTGAAGCGCCTTGTTCCGCCATAATTGTTTCCAACCCAGTGATTTTCCTCTACGAATGAATGAATTTGCTCCACCCAATCTGTATAGACGTGGTAATAACTCCGGTGTTCTGCAATTATGCGCTTGGCCTGACCATGTGTACATTTCAGAGTATCCATGATGGCTTTGACACCTGCGCCATAAGTGATACCAAAATTCACATTCTTTGCGAGTGTACGCTGTTCAGTGCCATCTAGTTCAGGAAAAGTTGGAGCAACAATACCAACCCTGGTCATTTCATGTATGTCTCTGGTATCATCTCCCATGTATGCTGTCAGGTAATGCGGGTCTCTTGAATAGTAAGCCGCACACCTTAGCTCAATCTGAGAATAATCAGCACAGAATAATTTCTTACCTTCACCTGCTACAAAGCACTCTCTCACGCCATTTTTCTCACGCGGAAAGTTTTGAAAGTTTGGGTCAGAACTGCTATATCTGTGAACTGAAGTGCGGTGCTGATTGAAGGTAGGATAGACGCGCCCATCTGATTTCATCTTTGTCAGGATGCCTGCCTTTTTGGTACCATCAATAAACTTGTTGAGAGCCTCGACCTTGCGATATTCGAGTAAATTCTGAGATATACCACTCCCGTTGTCAGCCCACTTTTTCAGAATGTGCTTGTCTGTACTTCTAACCTCTTTACCGTCTTTCATTGGTAGCTTGTACTTGAACAGGTCATAAAATAATACAGCGAGCTGAGGATTGCTTGTGATAGAAAAGTTGTTTGGAATATCAAAACCACACGTTTCAGCAGCCTTTTCTATTAGGTGATAAATGATCGCATTCTTTTCCTCAAGAATGACCTGATATTCAGCAGTCTTGGCCATTGCATATTCAGCATCAACCAGAAAACCAGACATTTCCATGTGGGCAGTCGTCTCGCATACACGCATCATCTGCCACTCAAAAAATTCCCAGCTCTCCTTACGGACGAGAGGCTCATAATAGCGCCAGAAATATTCAGTTTTTTCAACATCTCCACATGAATATTCCCGCATCTTTGAATCAGTGAGATTCCAGTAATAATTTTCCCTGGTTAGTTGCTTGAAGGTAGGCGAGTTATCTTCCTTGACTTCGTTCCACATACCTTTCAAATCATAAAACATGCGGTCCTCATCAAACTGCCAGCAGGCTAGCATCGTATCAAAATACCAGTTTTTGACCTCAATGTCTCTGAATAGTAAGAGCTTCGCATCGAACTTCATATTATGCGCTATCTTTTTGACACCACTGTCACTAAAAATATCTATAAGATATGACTTATACTGCTCAAAAGATAGAAAAGTGCTGGTGTATTCTCCCTCTAGGTGAACCTCAGGTATCGCCTCAGTTGGTACGTCCTCAAAAAAGTCATCCAGATTGTCGTCAATGATACCTTCCAACGGATTAACAGTATAGGCATTCAGATCAAATAGTGCGAATTGCTTGATAGAGGCCTTTACTTCCTTTTCCTGTGCCTTTTTGCTTTTCGGCTTTGCTACTTTTTTAGGATAGTGAGGTTTCGCCTTCCTTAATCTCGGTATAGAGTCAAATGCTAGGTAATAGCAGATATCGTCCTGCATCAACTGAATAGAGAGTATGTCATCCTTGAAAAACAAGGATTCAGTTTCAATGTCAAATATGGTATGCCCAGTTTTTTTTATAAACTGCACAGCGTCTGTCATCTCCTGCGGAGTAGTGATATCAATAACTTGCATTAGAAAGGCGTTTCGTCTGCGCGGCTTGGCTCAAGGTCGTCTTCAGATTGGCCAATGTGGTCAACCGTTATCGTCCCATCCAACCTCTTATTCAAATATAGAATAAACGCTTCTGTCTTACGATAATATGACGTTCCGACCAGTTTCATGGCATTATTGCGGTTCAAGGTGCTTAGTAAATTTCTGACACTAGGTCGCTCCCAGCCTGTCAAATCCATCAGAATTGTCTGGTTGATAACATCATTCTCAACTAAGCAGTCCACGATATCATCTTTTACCACCATATCAACTTGGTCCTGATTTTTGAGGTGTCTTTTTGAGAGCTCTTTCTTGCTCCAATCACCATATCTCATTGACGGTTTATTGTAAATGAATTCCAGCCAGTTGTAAAAGAAGTCTACATGACATTTTTTGACTGCGAGAATCTTACCATCATCTGTGCTGTACATTAAACCAGCAATAGAAGCAGATCCCCTCATCAGTTTGAGACGCTGATCAGCGGCTTCAACTATCGGAATACCGTGGTAATATTTCTTGCCCATATTAGCAGAATATTCAAGCACTGCATCAATCGCGTCACTATCATAAACCACATCCTCAGGCTTGCGAGACCATATCCATAATATTAGGTCATGCGTAGACTTTGAGGTGTATGTTAAGGGCTTCTTGAAATCTTTGCGCTTATTATACACTGATGTGGGTACTTCTTCAGAGTGTGCAGTTAGAACGAAGTCAAACCTACGAATATCTTCTAGGTTACCAATTAGATCTCGCACAGCGACACACCCATATGGATATTCCATCATGTTTCTGCTTTGGTGCCCAATTTTTCTTGGGTTACCTATCCAGATTTTCCTGGTCTGTGCCATTGTCTTCTCAGTGCGGATCTTTGTCAGTTCAGCAATACCTGACGACCTTACTCCTGAAAACAGTGCGATTTCATCAATACTCATTCCAGAGATTTCATCTATGAAAAGAGCACGGCGGTTGTTCAGCGGTATTTTTCCCCAATTTATGTGCCATTTATTTGAAGTCTGAGAAAGACCTCCAATGAGACCTGCGACTGATGAGCTTTCTCCTGTGACGAATTCTCCGACACCGTAATGATGAATCATCGCTTTGGCGAGCTCTGTCTTACCACAACCAGAATCGCCTATCAAAAGTGACTCCATCCACCCTCTCTCAACCTTGTCCTGGAACAGGATTGACAAAGGAGAGTGCAGGATAATATCATAATTCAGTGCAATATCCTTGCGGAAATATATGCCTGAAACAGTTTCAATATCGTCGTACCGTGTTTGGTATTGTGCTTCAACTGATTCTACAGTTGCTTCTGCAGACTGGAATTTCTTCAGTTCAGCATCTATCTCATCAGTGAGCTTGAAGGAATCAATATTATCAACAGCCGGCTGTGCTTCTGTGAACAACATCGTGGAATGCTGTGTTTTTGGATGTGGTAAAGCAAGTCCTTTGAAGGTGTAAATATTGTTCGCTTTTATGCCGTGCCCGATATAATAGGCAACCTGCTGAACATACTCATAATTAGCATCAGTGCTGAAGTCAATCTCAGGGATTAATCTGACCTCCTCGAGATTCATGTATGTCTTGAAATCAGCAACGAATTGGTCGCATTTGCTAGGCACGCCTACGATTTTCCTGACTGCACGATATAGCGCCTGATCAGAAATATCAATCAAGTCAAGTGGACCTCCTCGATCCATCTCGTCCTGGAGCATGATTGTCTGCGCGCCAGTCGTTTTATATAGCGGACAGAATGGGCATAATTTATCCCCTGCCATCCTAGTGCAATCAACCTCAACCTTGTTAGGTACCTCAAAGGGCGGATAATCCTTTCCTGAAACAAGTGCCTTCACTTCAATGTGGCACATTGCATTCTTTGAGTGGCTCGCGTCAGATAGTATGACTGCCTTGTGCTGTATGTTGCGGAGCTTCTTAGAAGCCTCAGGCACGTCGCGAAACTCCTTAGCACTCTCCATGAGCTCACGAAAATCTGCGATAGTGTTGCTCTGATCAACGAAGTAGTTCGTTATATCTGCATTTGGTGGCTCCTGAATAGCTTTGCTCAGATCAACAATTTTAACCCAGTCAGCAATTCCAGCAAGCATCCGGGCAACTCTAATTGCACCCGCTTTTCCAGCTGGATCAATGTCGTAACAGATATAGACCTGCTTGCCTTCAAATAGCAGTGGAGCCCATTCTTTTCTGAAAGACCCCGCACCAGAAGTGACTGTGATAGCAGGCATACCAAGTTGACTTGCGAGAATGCAATCCATCTCGCCTTCAGTCATAATAATTTTTTTCTTCTTTAGCAAAGTATCTATAGGAAAGATTCTCATTTTGCCGAAAGTGTTATCAGAATCATCCGTATGATTTATCAACTTATACTGAGGCTTGGTTTTTCCAAATGTATAATACCTGATATTTCTGCAAGCACCTTTTGAATCAAAAATTGGAATTGTGACCTTAGTGCTCGCCCATCCTAATTTGAAACGCTTGATCGTGTCGAGCGTGAGCCCGCGGCTTTCCTTGAGCTTATTCAGAGTGCCTTTATTTGACAATAATTTAGCATGAAAGCCTTTCCAGATTTCATCATCAACGACACCTTCATTACCAAGCGAATTTATGTCAAAATCAATTCCAACATAATCAGCAAGGAATTTGATCCTAGCTGTTTTATTGTCTAAGCTCAGTTCAGGGTGCTTTTCCAAAAAGGAAAAAACATTCCCTGAACCGCAGCCACTCCGGCAAATCCACTGCCCTGTAATAGTATTTAGACCAAAACTAGGCTTATCATCTTCATGAAATGGACACAAGCAAACAAATTGTCCTTCGTCCAACTCGTCCTTGATATCTATATATTTAGAATAGAACTTCTTATAATCTATACGACTTTCAATATCATTAATAATGCTTTTAATACTACTCATCTCAGACCATTCTAAAAAATTTAGGTGTCACCGGGTCGCCAGTTCCTAAACTTTTTATGTGAAACAAATAATCAAACATTGCGGGGTGGCGGTCTATGTTTTTATGTAAATTTTTTATTTTCATACCTAACTCCAATAGAAACAACATACAGACTTCAGCGATTTACCTTCAAAACGGGTTTCTTCAAAACTGGTACCGGCCAAAATAATGAAATCCGGAGCCGAAACTCCGGATTTTCACGGTTACCAGTTTTAGAACGGGTTGGCATCCCCGTCATTTATAGCTCCATCGTCCACTTCCGCCTCAGCAAATTCCGGCTCGTCTTCATCCGAAGCTACCTGAAAACTCGTGGAATCAAGCATATTGAAAACACTCTCAACGATGCTAAATTGCCCAGGAGTGATTTTGCCAGCTGGATCAGCAATAAATTCCCACCATGTGTACTTGTCTTTCTGTTGCTTTTTGGTAGAAATCTTATACGCGCGACTGAAGATATCCCCTCCGCCGAATTTGACCAAGTTGGCCATTTTCTGTCCAGCTTTGGCGCTGGTGCGGGTGAAGCCAATAGCGACAATTCGCTCCATCACGTTTTCAGGACCGAGGTCCTCATCGAGTACCACACAAAGGAATTCATAAATGATATTGCATTGTGGTGGCTCATCTTTCGTCTTTCCCCATTGCGAGTGTTTGCACTTGCGACAGTTTGGGGCCAGGTGTTCTCCGGTATCTGGCACACGACCGCCCGATAACATACTGGCACATTCAATGCCGCCTTCGTCATCGCGTGGGTACCATTTGATTCGTTTCTTTCTGAACATGGCAGGGATCACAGTGACCGTCGTTCCATAATTCATGTTGGTAATGTTGTTCAGCAGTTCTCCAGCTTTGATCTCAATCTCGTCATCCTGTACTGCTGGACTCAGAGGTTGCATCAAAATTGCGCGTGGAAGAATTAAGTCGTCAGACTCAAAATCATCCATACCGCGTTGGTGCTGTGCTGGATTGCTGAGTGCTTGATTGCTGTTTACTTGAACAGCTACTTCTTCAACCACTTCTACTCCTTCAGCAGTTTCTTCTACTGGAGCTTGTTCTGGTTGTTTGTCTACTGCTTTTTCCTTAGCAGTTGGTTTTTTCTCGGGCATTAAAACCTCCTAGGTTTAGGTTATGAGAAATTATTTTGACATCAAGAGCTTGCGGCCTGAAGGACTAATCCGACAATTCACAGTGCTCTTCATAAATGTGGAAATACCAGGAGGCAGTGTGCCTTCGTTTTCAAGCATGTCTCTGACAGGGCGAGCATTCACGCGCTTTTGGATAAACTCGTGCGATCCTGTCTTGTCGATCCAGTTCAGAAAGTCCTCAAACTCATCAATCTGAGGAAAGACATCAACCTTACGGCTGTGACTACCGAAGGCAGAGGAGAATTTTTCCATCTCTTCGGTCTCCATAACTTCATCCATCTCAGTTTTGATGTCAGTCTGTTGCTGATTTAAGCTCTTCAGACGGTCATTGAGATCATCAATTTCCAGCTTTCTTTCAAAGAATTCCTTTGAGAGATCTCCCATCTTTGTGCGGGCTGATTGTTCCTCAGTCATTTCATCCTCCTTTAGGATATATTTCTTGCGACATATTTGGTATTCATATGGTCCCAGATCAGTATTTTGATAGGGAAATGATGTGAAGCCCCAAGAACTGCACTTGCTAAACCTGCAACGATGCTATTCCCTGAAATGAGCAGGTAATCAATTTCGGGGCGAAAATCCTTGAGCTGAAATTTGATCTGCCTCATTAGTGTGTCAGTATGAAAAACACTCACACGGCCAACCGTGACAGGCTTAATTTCAATTGGTTCGCCTACAGCGCCTTCAGCTGAATCAAATTTGTATCCGCTGTCATTTGTAGCAAATACGACTACCTTATTATCATTTTCCATGTTTGACCTTTACTGTGGTGATTATGTCGTTCACCGACTTTTTGTCTTTGATTGCTCTAATTATTGTTTCGTCAACGGTACCTTCGCAGGTCAAAACATACTCCGTCATGGAATATTTCTGTCCTGTACGGTTGTATCGTTCTCTGGCTTGTGCATAATCATTGAATGAGTAGTTCATGCTGAACCAGAATGAATAGTTTGCTATGGTTAAATTGAGACCAATCCCTGCACTTTTCGGATGTGCTATCAAAATGATAGTATCATCTGCGGGATCTAAAAACCTTGTCAAATTTGCTTCTTTTTCTTTAGCTGAAATCCCACCATAATAGGAGACAGCTTTGTCACCTAATGCGCTTTGCAGTATTTTCATATCTGCATGAAAAACGGCCCATATGATTATCTTTCGTCCCTCAGGTATTTCTGAAAGCACTTCCTTCAGAAGTTCCAGCTTGGGGTTTTTTTCAAAAATTTGTACGTTCTCGCCGCCGGTTTCTTGGATAAATCCACTTGTGATCTGGTTTAGTCGTAAGAGCTTAGTCAAAGCTAGGTTCGCGTCATACATCTCTTCATTCAGCTCCGCGACCATGTGCTCAGCCATTTCTCTATAAATTCTAGCCTGCTCCTTCTCCATTTTACAAGATAATACTCTCGTGGTTAAAGGTGGCAGATCGAGGCAATCAGCCTTTTTCCAGGCCATTGCAAATACATCTACCAGTCTCTTGAGGGTCTTTGTG